>JAAUXY010095667.1_pt1 | contig 28470 bp, 25 predicted proteins | sample 7278121 | NCBI WGS metagenome assembly JAAUXY01 (sample SAMN14350117, study PRJNA611818) | marine sediment metagenome | isolation source: surface marine sediment (1.8m) | place: French Polynesia: Moorea | collected 2018-08 | reverse complement strand
TCCAACGTGCGGCCGACCGTTTCAACCTATTGCCTCGATTCGGAGGATTGAGTTATCTCACATTCGTCGAGGAACTCACCGACATGATCGACGAGATCGAAGAAGTGGATCTGTTTGAAAACCGCTGCCGCGCACTGGTCATGCGAGTCCGCGGTCAGCTCAAGCGACGGTTGAAGAAGTCCGGGAAAGCGCGGGGCGCCGCGCGGGAGCGGCATCGACAAGCTCTCGTGGACCTCCTCGGGGAGCCTGATGACGAAGGCTGGACTCTGAAAGCCCTCTATGAGGAACGGCCGAGGCCTTCTAAGTCCTCTGCTGCCGTGACTTCTCTAGAAGCCCTGCAATCCAGGGATTGGTATCAATTGCTGCAGACTGCTGCCCAGGCAGCTAGCTAGCTACGACTGGCGATTGTCGGCCCTATCGTGAACGCTTTTTATCTTATTAAGCGTTCTGCGGACTAACTCGTTAATATTTAGCCCGATTCCGGCGATGTTAGGCTGGAGCTGCACGATAGTGCTCGCTTTTTCGAGCAGAGACTCCTCGGTGTCACGTAGGTTTGCCACTCTCCGCAACAGCGTCTCCACGTCTCCCGGTGTCACCCTCTCGATATATACGTTGCCGAGTAGCTCCTTGATCGAATACGGCCTGTCGCCGTCTTCGGGGAAGTAGTCATTGACGCCGCTCCTCTCGAGCCTGACAAGATGCTGATACTTCACTCCGACCATTGGGTTGTCTGGAAGTGTCACCCGCTCGACGAATTTAAGCTTCTTGAAGCTGCGATTTATTCCTTCAAGGACGAAACGAATCAGGGTGAGATACTCTCGCTTTCCTCTGCCGGTGACCTGGATGACGATCGTCCGGTCCCGGTAGTCAGCTCGGACGATCGCTTGGGCACCCTCGCCATGGAGGAGTACTCCGGTTCGCCATCTGCTGGTGTCGTGAATGTCCGAGTGCATCCGCACCATGAAACGGGGTAGCACTGAACGTGGTAAGAAATCATATTCCACTCGGAAGGCAATGGCGTCAGATAGCTCGAAGTCGATTGCCGGTTCTTGGATTTCCAAGAGATCTGGTATGAGTACGCGTCGTGAATCGATCTCGAAGCACAGTTCGAATTTGATCATCAGATCGAGCAGATATTGGTGCTTCTCAGGTGGGTAACGGCCTTCCTCCCCTTGGATGTCAGCTAGAATTGCTCCCAGCTCATCTACGTCTAGAACACCTTTCGCATCGGCCATCTGCTGAGAATTGATGACGCGATAAACCCCGTTGGTAACCCACGCGGGATTGAGGACCTGGGTGTCGAGAAGCCGGACGTCCGTGAAATGAAGCACGACCCCCAGGTCATGAAGGAATTCGAGCAAGATCTCTTGAGACTTCTTGGTGCCGATGCCGGTTCGTCGGCAGACACTCTGGAATTCTCCATAAGAAATGAACTCAGAGTCCATGGCCTCGAGCTCTTGCTTGACAGCAAACCATGATTCTGCCCACGTGGTGGAGAGTATCTCAACACGAGCAAGAACCGTCAGCAGCTCTCGCCAGAGGTTGTCGATCCCCTGGCCAGTCAAACAGGAAGTTCGGCAAATCCCAACGACTCCTTTGTATTTACCTCTAATGAAGCGCCGATTGACATCGAAAGAGGGATTCTCGTCTACCTTGTTGATCACTATCAGGATAGGTGATTCTCCGCCGAAGCTCTCGATATGTTTGAGCCAGTACTCCGGATCCTCTTCTCTGCGTCCGTCCAGGACCAGAATGTACAGACTGCGCTTCGACAAAAAGAATTGGTGCGTAGCGTGCATGATCTCTTGCCCGCCAAAGTCCCAGAAATGGGCCACCAGAGTTCCGGCATCTTGATCGATAGTATGTCTGCTGACGCTGATGCCATGAGTTTGAAGCTCTAGGCGGTCGAAGTCCTGGCCGAGCATCTTCTTGACAAGGGAGGTCTTGCCAACGCCACTATCGCCGACGAGTAGAATCTTCACCTCGTTCAATTGCCTCTTTTGCCCCGACACGGCATCAAAATACTCGCGGATCGCTGAGAGCCCCTTCTCGGCGATTTCGAGGGGTGGGTCTTCAAGAGGGTTATCGGAAACGATCAGAGTCTCGAGTTCCGGCAACAAGGCTACCTGGCGTGGTATCGTCTTGATCTGATTGGTTGGGTGCGGGCTCGAGCTGCCCAAGGCGAGGAGCTCCCGGAGTTTCTTGAGCTCGCCAAGCTCGGTCGGAAGCTCGGTCAGCCTGTTGAAGTTCACTGAGATTCTCTCTAACCGCTTGAGCCGGCCGATTTCGGGCGGTAGCTCGGTCAGTCGGTTGCCGTAAAGCTGAAGAGCCGTGAGATGCCTGAACTCAAAGATCACCGGAGGAAGCTCTTTGAGTCCGAGCGAAGAGAGATTCAAAGTGTCGACATGCTTTTCTTGGTCATCTAGCGTGTAACGCCCTTGGTCCGTGAGCGGCTGGCTGGTGTCGCCAAAGGATGTCGCCACACCAACTTTGTCGAGCCACGCTTCCAGTTCCTTGAGGCGGTCCAGATCTGTCTTCATTGTAGGCTCCACTAACTAATGCATGAGTAAATCATCGAGTTATCGGCCTCGAGCCCGACAACTCATCCGTAGGCCCTATTCCCCAGCTCGACGCGCATCGAGGATCGCCTGAACCAGGTCTTCCGGGATGTCGGGCGGCAGCTCATCTTTGCCGGGTTGGCAGATCATCTTGCCCAGGCGAATGGTCTCGCGGTAACTGGCGACATAGTCGGTGCAGTGGGTACAGAGGCCCAGATGATCGTCGAAGCGATGCTGCTCGTTCGGCGAGAGCTCGCCTTCGACATAGTCCATCAAGAAACCGATAAGCTCTTTACAAGTCATGCTGCGCTCTCCAGCTGTCGATCGAGGAGCTCCCGCAAGGCCAGGCGAGCTCGATGTAGCCGGACCTTGACGGCGTTGGGGGTCAAGCCGAGCAGCTTGCCGGTTTCGGCGCCGCTCAACTCTTCGATGTCGCGAAGCAGCACAACGGTACGGTAGTTGACCGGTAATTGGTCGATCGCCTGGCGGACAATGCCTCGCACCTGTGAGCGGCCGACGGCTTCCTCGGGATTCTCGGGCCAGGCGCCGCGCGGGTCGGTTCGGTGACCGTCCTCGAGAAAGCTGGGCAGGAGCGGCTCCAGGCTCTCTTCCATCTGGGTGCTCTTCTTGCGCAGACGCATCAAGGCAGCGTTGACCACGATGCGGTGCAGCCAAGTCGAGATTCGGGCCTTGCCATCGAAGCGGTCGATCGACTTGAAGGCCGACAGGAAGGCCTCCTGCAGCGCGTCTCGGGCGTCTTCTTCCTTTAAGAACCGGCGTGCGACCTGGAGCAGCCGGCCGCCGTAGGTCCGCACCAGCAACTCGAAGGCCGCCTCGTCGCCGCGACGCAGGCCGGCGACCAGCTCGGCCTCGTCGGGCGTCTCAGGCTGTGAAGGTGGGGTGTTCACGGGCGGAATCTAGCAGAGTTGGCGGCTTGATGCGGGCGGCACTGGCTCAGTTTGCCTTTCCCAGCTTCGCGGCAGGTCAGCTTGAGCCTGTTCAGGACTCCTTGTCGGCTCCCTCCGGGCTCCGGCTTAACTCGCACGCTCAGACACAACGCCTCCGCTATTCCTCCGGGAGCCGATCCGTGCACTTCGGCAAGCCAGTGCCTGCTGACCAGAGGCTTCGCTGTGAAGGCAAACTGACCCAGCGCTTTAGGGGCGCCCGCCGTGCGCCCGCCTGTTGCCCCGCGCGTCAGCCGCTCCGCGCCGACTTCGCCTCCGCGACCTTGTCCGCGATCGCGTCGACTTCGAGGGCGCCGCGAAAGCGCTTCCAGGTTGACAGCAGGCCGCCGGCGAGCACCACGTAGAGCCCGCCCCAGACCAGCTGGATCAGCGGCTTGCGGGTGACGTCGATCGACAATCGGGCAGGCTTGCTCTCGACCGCGACGCCGGCGATGTCGAACTGCACCTGACCGGCGTTGGGATTGATGCCGGTCATCGCCAGCCGACCGCCGCCGGGGAGCGCGATCGTCGGGGTCTCGATCTGGCCGGCAGCGGAGAAGCGGTAGATGGCAGTGGCTTGCTGGACCTCGCCGCCGCGGCGCAGCTCCAGGTCGGCGCCGATCGTCACCAGCCGGCCAGAAGCCAGCGCCACCTGGGGATCGCCGGTTTCTCTCAGGTTGAAATCGATGAAACGAACCTCGAGGTCGCCGGCGTTGGCAGTCTCGCCTTTGGCCAGCTGCATCCGATGATCGTCCCCCTCGCTCTGCCCCGGCTCGTACTGGATCGGCGAGATATAGAAATCTCGCAGCAGGGTGTTCTTGACGTCGGGATTGACCATCAGCTGACGGGTGCGGTCGTTTAAGAAGAACTTCGGATAGGCGGTGTAGCGGAAACCGTCGTCACGCACGACTTCGATCTCCATGCGTTCCTTCAGCCTGCCCTCGCGCGGCAGATAGCGCTTGAAGGTCATCGTCAGGTCGTCGCCGACGCGTTGGGCAACACCCTGCTGGAGGGTCACCTTGGCGCTGTGGTCGTAGGCCGACGACGCCAGAAAGCCGAGAAACATGATGCCGACGCCGACGTGCGCCAGATAGCCGCCGACATGCTTGAGGCCACTGGTGCGGGTCATGGTGACGACCTTGTGCAGGTTCGCCGCCAGGGCGGTTGCCGACAGGAAGACGAAAATCAGGTGGAACAGCTGGTCGACGCCGCTCGCCACCGCCACCAGGGTGGCCACCAGGCCGAAGCCGAAGCTCGGGACCAGCTTGCGCATCAGCTCGAGTGCGGGGATGCCTTTCCAGGTCAGGAAGGGGATGCCGGAGAGCAGGATCGCCACCAGGAGCGCCAGCGGCATGTTGACTCGGTTGTAGAACTCAGGCCCCACTTGCCCCGGGTTCTCCATGAAGCGGGTCAGCAGCGGCGCCGAGGTGCCGATGGTGATCAGGAGTGCCGAGACCGTGACGGTGATCGCCGACAACACCAGGAAGGCGCCGCGCGACAGCAGCGGATCTTCGTTCTTCTCGGTGACGACGCTGCCGAGCCGAGTGGCCAGCAGATAGATCGACGTCAGGACGAAAAAACCCATCCAGGCGACCAGCCACCGGCTGATCCCCAAGTCGACGAAGCTGTGGACGGAGAAGTCCGCCAGCACCCCGGAGCGGGTCAAGAAGGTGCCATAAAGCACCGACAGGAACAGCAGACAGGCGACCACCAGGTTGGCGCGCCGGAAGCGACCCTTGGTGCGCTCCAGATAAAGACCGTGGATCAGCACTGTGCCCAGCAGCCAGGGGATCAGCGAGGCGTTTTCGACCGGATCCCATCCCCAGTAGCCGCCCCAGCCGAGGGTCTTATAGGCCCAATAACCGCCCATCAAGATGGCGGTACCGAGCACCAGGAAGCCACCGAGGGCCCAGGGAAAGGCGCGCGCCGCCCAGTTCGAGGTGTCCCGTCGCCACATGGCGGCGGCGGCAAAGGCGAAGGGGATGGCGCCGGCGGCGTAGCCGATGAACATGATCGGTGGATGGATCACCATCCAGTCGTCCTGCAGCAGGGGATTCAACCCCGCGCCGTCGGCCGGCGTCTGCTCCAGCATCACGAAGGGATTCTCGCGCACCAGGATGAACAGCAGACCGAAGAGCGTCAGCAGGTAGAAGCCCATCACCGTCGGCTCGGCGCGGCCGGCCGATCGGCTCAGGGGCAAGCCCAGCAGGACGCCCCAGAACAGCCAGATCAAAAAGCTGCCTTTCTGGCCGGCCCAGAAGGCCGCGATCTGGAAGTGGAACGGCAGATCCAGCCCGGAGTACTGGTAGACGTACTCGATGCGGAAGTCTCGCCGCGCCAGGCAGATGAAGAGCACCAACGTGCTGAGCACGATCGAGGCGGCGAAGAAGAGATAACCGCGGCGGGCGAACGCGAGGGCGCCTCTGTCGCCTTGCAGCGACTGGGAGTAGCCCCAGAGGGAGGCCAGGGCGAAGAACACCGCGCACCAGATGGTGACCGCGCCTGGCAGGTAGAGGTGCGATAGGGAATCGAGCATCGATGTCAGGTCTCAGGCGCGAAGTCTTTCAGCTCGGTACGCGAGGGCACCGTCAGCCGTAGGTCTTGGTTTCGACGTCTTCCAGCCCTTGGTACTTCGAAGGGCACTTCACCAGCAGCTGCTTGGCCGCGAACTCCTGGGCTCCGGTATCGAAGCGGCCGATCGCGACGATCGAGACCGCGTCTTCGAAGTTGGCCGGCTTGACGCCTTCGTAGCGCACTTTGATGGTCTCCGAAGTTTCGGGCTCGACCAGGGTGAAGTGCAGTTGCCCCGAAGTGTCGTCGTAAGAGGTCGAACCTTGCTCCAGGCCGCCGGCGACTTGCACGGTTCGCTCCGCTCCGCGGGCCAGCTCATACGAAACATAAGGGGTCAGGGCGCCCTTGAATTCGGAATACGAAAAACCGGCGAAGACCAGAAGCAGTATCGCGCCGACGAGGTAGTAGACGTTCTTGGATTTCATCGGTCCTTCTCCCGCTGTCGGATCTTACGTTCGATGTTGAGCAGGTAGAGGAACAACCCGGTCCAGATGGTCAGGTTGACCGCCACCACCCAGAGTACACCACCCTCATTCACGGTTCAAAATACCTCTTCAGGTAGTCAAGGGTTAGTTTCTTCAACGTCCAACGCGGACGCTTCGATCGCCAGGATTCGGCTTCGCTGACTCTGCATCCAGAAAAACAAGGCGGTGAATCCGGCGATTCCGGCCACCACGACCCTGCCGATGCTCGCCTCCATCTCTGCCCCGGCCGGTTTGGGATGCAGCGAAAAGCTCGCCAGGCGGGGCATGATGAAGTAAAGAAACGGCGCGACGATGAAGCCGAGCACGGCGTAGGCCGCCGAGATGCGTGCCCGGTTCTCCGGATCTTCGATCGCCTCGCGCAGCGTCAGGTAGGCGCCGTAGAAGATCAGCGCCAGGGCCATCGAGGTCTGGCGCGGATCCCAGTTCCAGTAGGCGCCCCACTGGACTTTCGACCACTGAGCGCCGGTGACCGTCGCCAGCACGCAGAACACCAGGCTGACTTCGATCGCCGCCAGTGCGGCGTGATCGGACTCCGGCCGACGCTTCCACAGGTAGAGCGCGCTCCACACGGCGGCGGCGAGAAAGCCGACAAATGACGCGATCGCGATCGGCACGTGGAAGAAGACGATCCGGCTGGACTGTGGGCTCTGGCCGTCGAAGCCGGCAAAGCCGACGGATAGCGGCGCTTGAAACGCCGCCCAGATGACGCCGCAGATCCATAGCCAGAGTAGCCAGGGTAGGATGTTCCTCATTGCTTGATTCGCTAATCGCCTGGAGTTGCCAACCTCGACGTTGGTCGGCAAAATCATATACGAAGTGAGATGAACAGCAGATGACGGACGCACGTGACTTCGAAGCCACGATCTACCCCCGCCGACCGCCGTCAGCTGGTGCGCTTCATCGACGCGGCCAAGAGCCCGCAAGTCCGTGCCGGCCGCATCGAGAAAGCGGTCGAAATAGTGATGCGCGGCGAGCCTAAGAAGAAGCGGTGACGTTATAGTTCGGAATTCGCTCGTACGGCCACGCCGAGGCCGGTGACGCGCCAATCAACCTTCGAGGACTAGTTGATCATGAGTGATAGCACGAAGAAGCACTCCCGGCTGTTCGGGGCCTTTCTCTGGTTCCTCGCCGTGCTGATCATGCTCGCGGCGGTGATCTACCAGCGGCAGACCGGTCCGACCTACCCGAAGCGGGGAACCGTCGAGGTCGGGGCCGAGGTGCAGCCCTACCGCCTGATTCGCAGCGAAGAGACGATCCGCCCGGCTCGGGTCGCGATCCCCGATCCTGGCCCCAACGGCTCCGGAACGGTCTCCTACAAGCGTTATCCCACCGACGACCCGTTCACGGCGCTCGAGATGGAGCGCGAAGACGGCGAGGACGGGCCGGAGCTGGTGGCCTATCTGCCGCCACAGCCCGCCGCCGGCAAGCTCGAGTACTACCTCGAGATCGAAGGCCCGGGAGGTCAGCAGCGCATTCCCAGCGTCTCAGAAGGGGCGGCGGGTAACGAAGACAACATCCTGATCCGCTTCAAAGACCCGGTGCCCGCTCCGCTCCTGACCGCGCACGTGATCTTCATGTTCTTCTCGGTGCTGATCGGAATGCGCACCGGTCTCGCCGCGCTCCTCGCTCCGAGCAATATGCGCCAGCTCGCGTGGATCACCCTGGCCGGCTTGACCATCGGCGGCATGATCCTCGGCCCCTTCGTCCAGAAGTACGCCTTCGGCGAGTACTGGACCGGTTTCCCCTGGGGCTACGACCTCACCGACAACAAGATGCTGATCATGTTCATCGCCTGGCTGGTGGCGTGCTCCACGGTCGGACTGCGCCCCAAGAACAAGGAAGGAGTGGGACGCGCGGTGGTCATCGTCGCCGCGATCGTCATGACCGGCGTGTACCTGATCCCGCACAGCATGCGGGGCAGCGAGCTCGACTACGAGGCCGTCGACCGGGGTGTGGATCCTTCGGAGGCGGTGGGAACCTCGGATCGGTAGAATCGGGCTCTCGAGGTTGGCGATGAGCGCGGCCTATCTCCATCTCACCGTGGTGCACCTGCCGGTGGTCGGGGTGCCGATCGCTCTCGCGATGCTGGCGGTCGGCCACCTGCGGGGCCACGAGATCCTGTTGCGTTTCGGTTACTGCCTCCTGGTGGTTTGCGGCGCCCTGTCGATCGTCGCCTTCTACTCCGGGCCGCCCACCTACGAGCTGCTGGAGAGTGAGCTGCAGGCGGAGAAAGAGCGAGTCGAGCAGCACGCGGTGATCGGCCGCGCCGCCTTCATCGCCGGGATTCTCGTCGCGGTGATCGCGATTCAAGCGCTGCTCCAGTTCCTTCAGGGGGAGCCACCCGCGCGGTGGCTGCGGCTGACGATCTTCCTGGGCGCGCTGGTGGTGTCCTACCTGCTGGTGTGGAGCGCTCATCTGGGCGGTGGCATCCGCCGCCCAGAGGTCCGGCAGATCCAGCCCTGGCTGTTTCCGGAGCTGTGATCCGGTCGACGCCGGCACATCCGACTCCTCAATCCACGGCGAGGTGCTCGAAGATCGCCGCCCCAAGGGCCGCGATCGCCGCATTGCGCTGCGCGAAGGAGGCCTCCGTCTCAGTGATGTAGACGGCAGCCAACACCGCGCTTCGCCCCGGCGGGCGGATCACCGCGACAATCGCGCGGGACCCGTGACCACCGGCACCGGTCTTGTCACCGATCGTCCAGCCAGCGGGCAGGTGGGCCCGGAACAGTGCATCGGCGACCCGGTCGGCAATCAGCCACGCCTCCAGGCGATCGCGTGAAGGCGCCGTCAGCACGTCGCCAAACAAGAGCCTTTGCAGGTTCAGGACCATTGCCCGGGGCGTCGTCGTGTCCCGCGGATCGCCTGGTGTCGCCTCGTTGAGATCGGGTTCTCGCCGATCCAGGCGGGAGATATCGTCACCGATCCGGCGCAGGAACGTCGTCAGGCCCGAGGGCCCGCCGATCGCCGAGAGCAGCAGGTTCCCCGCGGTGTTGTCACTGACTGTGATCGCCGCATCGCAGGCGCCGGCAAGCGTGATGCCGGTATCCACCCGTTGCTTCGTCACCGGCGAATAGGTGACGAGGTCCGCGGCGTCGAAGTGCAGCAGTCGATCGAGACGCTCGCTTCCCGCGTCGACGCGCTCGAGCACCGCGGCGCAGGCGAGTGGCTTGAAGGTACTGGTCAAGGGGAAGCGCTCATCGGCGCGGTGGCCCCAGATGTCTCCGCTCACCGCATCCATCACGACGACGCCGACACGTGCAGCCAGGCGCGCCTCGACATCGGCCACCGCGCGGTCGAGGCCAGTCCCTGGCTCGAAAGAGAAGGCGCGCAGCGGGAGTACCGCGAGGAGCGCGAACAGCAGCGGAAGCGCTCTGGGTTGAACTGGCGGTTCTGACGGCTTCGGAGCAGGGCAAGACCGGCAGAAACGAGCGCGAGACCGACGGTTACAAGCTCGGCGATGTGCGGATGGGGGTCGATCTCGGGGACACATGGAGCTTCGTCGCGGCGGTCGAGAACTTCAGCGACGAATTATACCAGGATCACGCCATGGTCGGACCCAATGGGGGCGTTCGCGCGAAACGCGATGTCACTCGTGACGCAGCACCACCGCGGGGTCGACGCGGGTGGCGCGCCAGGCCGGAATCAGGCAGGCGAAGACGGCGACGGCGCCCAGGATCAATGAGCCGGAGAGGAACGACCGCGCGTCGATCGGCTCGATACCGAAGAGAAAGCTCGACAAGACCCGCGCCAACGCCAGGGCCCCGGCCAGGCCGAGCAGCAGTCCGGCGACGACCGGTACCATGCCTTCGCGCAGTACCTGCTGGACGATCTGCCCGCCGCGGGCTCCCAGGGAGAGGCGAATACCCATTTCCCGGGTGCGCCGACTGACCGAATAGGCGATCACCCCGTAGATACCGACCGCTGCCAGGATCAGGGTGACCATCGCCAGAGCGCCGACCAGCTGGAGCTGTAGCCTCCGGTCGGCCTTGGACAGCTCGACGGCCTGCTGCATCGACCTGACTTGGAACACCGGCAGCGACGGGTCGTGGCGCCGGATCACGTCGCGAACCGGGCCGGCCAGAGCCAGAGGATCGCCGCCGGTGCGAATCATCAGCGACATGCCCCAGTCGCCGTGGTGGCCGGTGGTCGCCTGGGCGAAGGGAAAGTAGGCGGCCGGCCGGGCCATGGTCTCGAGAGAGTTGTGGCGCACCTCGCCGACGACACCGACCACCGTGAACGTGAATTGATCGGCGAATTGCGGTGGCACGTCGCCCATGGTGATCCGTTGACCCACCGGATCTTCACCCGGCCAGTAGAGACGCGCCATCTCGCGGTCGACCACCACCACGTTCGGGGCGCTCTGGTCGTCGGCGTAGGTGGCACCGCGACCGCGCAGCAGCGGAATTCCCAGGGTCTCGAAGTAGCCCGGAGTGATCACCCGGGCGAGGCCCGAGGGGAGCAGACCGTCCGCGGGTTCAGGACGACCGGCGACGCTGAAGTTGAAGAACCATGAATCTCCGGCCAGTGGCCCATAGTTGATCGCCGCCGCGGCCTCGACGCCGGGTAAGGCCTCGACATCCTCGATCAGACCGTCGAAGAACGTCGCCGCCTGACGACGTCTCTCCATCACCCTCTGGATCGCGGTCTCGATATCGACGCCATCGAGCTCGACCAGCATCGGTGGCTCGACGCGGGCGCTCAAGAGCTGCCGCGGTTCGAATCCGGGATCGACTCTCGACACCGAGGCGAAGCTGCGGATCAAGAGTGCCGTGCCGATCACCACCAGGAGCGCCACCGCGACTTCGGCGACCACCAGCGCCTGACGCAGGCCGCCGGTCGCCACTCGGCTGGTCGAGTGGCGCACCACGGTCGAGAGCGACTCGCGCAGCACCCCCAGGGCCGGCGCCAGTCCGAAGAGCAACGCAGTCAACAGAGATAGCGTCAGGGTGAACCCCACGACGCTGGAGTCGATGCCGATCGCGTCGATTCGCGGCAGACTGCCGACGGCCATCGTCGCCACCAGGCGTACGCCCGCAACCGCCACCAGCAGCCCGCCGATGCCGCCGAGCAGGGAGAGCAGCACGCTTTCCGTCAGCAGCTGTGCGAGCAGCCGCCGTCGGCCGGCGCCCAGGGCGGTCCGGACGGTGAGCTCTTGACGACGGCTGGCGGCCCGGGCAAGGAGCAGATGGGCGATATTGGCGCAGGCGACCAGCAGCATCAGGCCGGTGACCGCCCAGACCATCAGCAGCGGCGAGCGCGCCCCCGAGACCACGGCGCTATGCAGCGGGGTCAGCGTGACGTCCCAGCCGTCGTTGGTTTCCGGGTAGGCGGTGGCCAGGCGGCTCGCGAGGGCTCGCATCTCGGTGCGGGCCTGCTGCAGGTCGGCGTTCGAATGCAGTCGGCCGATCGCCGCCAGCCATCGTCCGGAGCGATTTTCGGCCTCGAGCGGGGCGAGCGCGATCGGTTTCCATAACTGAGTCGAGGCGTTCGGAAAACGGAATCCCGCCGGCATCACGCCGACGATCGTGTGCGGCTCGCCCTCGAGCACCACCGATTCTCCAAGGATGGTCTCGCTGGCGCCGAAGTGACTGCGCCAGAAATCGTGGGAGAGGACGACGTGGGCATCGCCTTCCGGCTGGCCTTCCCGCGACTCGAAGGTCCGTCCGAGCCGTGGCGGCACGCCGAAGAGCGGGAAGAGCTCGACCGACACCAGCGCGTAGCTCACCCTCTCGGCCCGATCGCCAAGCTGGAGATTGCCGTTTCGCGGTAGATAGGCGGCGATGTGCTCGAAGGCTCGGTCGCTGGACTCGAGCTCGGCTTGCCAGTCGGTCAGATTTGCCGGCGAGACGCCGAAGCGCATCAGTCCGCGAGCGGGATGAGCTTCGTCGATCAACACCAGGCCTTCCGGATTCGGGAATGGCAGGGGCTCCAGCAGTACGCTGTCGACGACGCTGAACGCCGTCACGTTGGCGCCGATCCCGAGGGCGAGCACGACAATCGCCAGCAGGGCGAAGGCGGGTCGCCTGGCGAGCAGGCGGACGGCATGTCTCAAGTCGTACCAGAGGGTCTGCATGAATTCGTCTCCGATCGAGTCGCGGCTGCCTCTCCGATCAGCCGCTTGGAGTCCGCTGGCGCTTCGTTTCGCGTCTTCGCCGCGCTCCGGCTCGTCGGCCGATTCGAGCTCGAACAGCTCATCAAACTCGAGCTCGAGGGCCTCGAGCAGTCGCCGACGCACGTCCGCGCTCGGATACCGTCGTCGGCCGTTGACCAGCTGTGACAGGTATCCCTTGCTCAGGCCGAGGCGCTGAGCCCACGCGTTCTGGCTGCGCCGGTGCTTGCCGAGCGCGGTCGCCAAGCGGTGTGGTTTCAATCGGATCCGTTGCCGCACACCGCCAACCATTGCACACCCTGGCCGACGGCGAGTCAAGCGTCAGCGGCACCGCGCGCGGAAAAAGTGTTTGCTGAGGAGGAAAAGTGTTTGCTGGGCGGCTATCGGAACATGCTGCACAGACTGCGCAGGGCGCTGCCGATCGTCGCCACCTCATCCAGGGTGTTGTAGAGGTAGAGCGAGATCCGGCACAGATTCTCACCGCCCAGGTGGCGGATCAGGGGCTCTGCGCAGTGGCGGCCGGAACGGACGAGGATGCCGAAGCGCTGGCTGAGCATCATGGCGACGTCCTCGGCTCCCAGACCGCGGATGGTAAAGCAGGCGATGGCGATGCGCTCGTGGGGAAGTCTGACGGGCTTGATTTCGAGGCCCGGGATCCCTTCCAGCTCGCGGGCGAGGGCTTCAGCCAGCTCCCGGCTATGCCGGTAGACGTTCTCCATGCCGATCTGCCGCAGGAAAGCCGCGGCGGCTCCCAGGCCCAGGGTACCTTCGATGTTGGGCGTCCCGGCCTCATACTTCTGGGGCGCCGGCAGGGTCTCGAAGCGGCGCGTCGTCACCCGCTCCACCATGCCGCCACCGTAGAGCATCGGCTGGCCGTCGGCCAGGATCTTGCGTCGGGCGTAAAGCACGCCGGTGCCACTCGGGCCGAGCATCTTGTGGCCGGAGAACGCCAGGAAGTCGCAGTCCAGGGCCTTGACGTCGACCGGCAGGTGGGGCACCGACTGGGCGCCGTCGACGAGCGTCAGTGTGCCCTGCTCACGCGCCGCGGCCAGGATCTCGGTGATCGGCTGGACCGCGCCGGTGACGTTCGACACCTGGTGTAGGGCGACCAGTCGCGTGCTCGGCCTGATTCGGCGGATCATCAGGTCGGCAGCGATCACGCCGTCGTCGCCGGGGGCGACGGTATTCAGCTTGCCGTGGACTTGCCAAGGGAGAAAGTTGGAGTGGTGCTCGCCGAGGGAACAGAGCACCTCATCCTCCGGGATGAGGCCGGCCAGGTGCGCCGCCAGGTGGATCGCTTCGGTGGTGTTGCGCACGAAGACGATCTCGTCGGCTCGGGCGTTGATCAGTCGGGCGACCTGGCGCCGAGCGCGCTCATACAGGCGCTCCGTCTCCTCAGCCAGCAGGTTGACGCCGCGGTGCACGTTGACGCTCAGCTCGGTGTAGTAGCGGGTGACCGCGTCGATCACCTGCTGAGGCTTGAGCGACGTCGCGGCGTTGTCGGCGAAGAGCACCGGCTGGCCTGCCAGGCGTCGATCGAGGGCCGGGAACTGCCGGCGGATGGCGTCGACGTCGAGCATCAGAGTGTGGCGGCAGAGTCTCTCGAGAAAACGAAGCGGAACTTGTTCGAGACCTCGGGCCGGATCTCCTCGGTCAGTCGAACGTCGACCTCGCTGTCGGCGCCGAGGACGTCGCGGCAGCGTTCTTCGATGAGCTCCAGGTCGATCTCGCCGCCGCTCTCGGCCATGACTGCGACATCGAACTCGTCATGTGCTTCTTGCACCAGGCGGTAGGCGGCGAGGCCTTCGACGCCTTGAAAGATCTTGTCGACGTCGAGCGGCGTCAGGAGCTCGGCTCGGGTGGTCGACACCAGGTCGAAGACTCGACCTTCGATCGAATCGATCGTATCGCTGCTCCGGCCGCACTCGCAGGGCGCGCTGCCGAGGGTGATGACGTCGCCGATGTCGTAGCGGATGAACGGCATGTTGTAATTGTAGAGATCGGTGATCAGTGCACGGCCCTTTTCGCCATCGCCCACTTGTCGTCCGTCATGGACGGCCTCGACCAGCACATTGTCCATGCGCAGGTGGAGTCGGTGATGCTCGCACTCGTTCGCGATGTCGTTGAGCTCGGAGGCGCCGTATTGGACGTGAATATCGCAAGGGAAGACCTCGCGCAGCAGGCCTTCGAGTGAGCCGGTCAGCAGCTCGTAGGTGGTGATGATCGCCTCGGTGCCGGGCAAGGTTTCGCCCGTGCGCCTCATGTAGCGGGCCAGAGCGCCGAGATAGACCGGGTCGGCGATCAGAATGCGTCGGGGTGCGCCGCGCAGCGTCTCGAGCAGGCCCTGGAAGTAGGCGTCGGGGGCGAGTAGGATGTTGCCGCCCGACGGTGGCAGATTGATCATGCCGGCCAGGGCTCGCAAGGGCGGGACATGTTGAAGGGTCCGCGCCAGGTAGTTGTCTTGGCGATCCTCGTCGCGCAGCGAGCAGGAGCCGGGAGCGCAGTTGGGGGTCGTCAGGCTGAAGACCGGCGTCTTGCCGTGGTTCGGGTCGTGCAGGAAGACGCTGTAATAGAGAGAGCGCCGCCAGTTGTGATCGGCGCGCACGAAGAAGAGGCTTTCGCTGGTCGATCCCGACGTCCGCTCCACCCGAGACGGGTGGTACTTCTTGCGCTCGTCCAGCATGCGGTCGGGGAAATTCCGGCGGATGTCGTCCTTGGTGAGGATCGGTAGGCGGACGAGATCCTTGGGTGAGGCGATGTCCTCGGGGCGAATTCCGGCCTCTCGATAGCGCTGGCGGTAGAAGGGGACGTGGGCGTAGGCAAAGCGCAGGATTTCAGAAAAGCGTCGCCACTGCTGTTCGCGCAGCTCGCTGGCCGAGGTGCGGCGGATCATCGCCTCTCGTTGCCGGCAATAGCGGCGGTAGTCGTAGAACGCGTAGCCGCCCTTGGCGAGCCGGAAGGCCTCTCGGACCAGGCCGTAGGCCGGTCGAGGAAGGGCCCACGCGAGGGTGCGTTTAATCGTCTCCACCGGGCGGTGGATCGTAGCACGGCGGCTCTTCTCGCTTCTTTCTCGCGCCGGCGTGTTGCCGCTGGGTTAGAGTACCTTTCTCTGTTGTGCGGAATCCGAGTGATGGTGGCTCAAACCCAAAGGGCTGTTCGAATCCTAACCGAAAGGAAACCCGATGCGCGTGATTCACCCTGCCGAGGCCGACTCGCCGGCCAGCCGGTGTCTGTCGATGACGGCATTGCTTGCGATTCTTTTTGTCACGATCGTTCCTCTCTGGGGCATCGCTTCGCCGGTGGCCGCAGAGACCGAGGGCGGCATCCTGGAAGAAGTGCGGAAGATGCTCGAAGCAGGGATGTCTGAACCGATCGTCCTCAAGTGGCTCGACGGCAGCGACGAGAAGCCGCCGCGCCCGAGCGCCGGCGAGCTGATCAGCCTCAAGAAGGCGGGAGCCTCGGACGAGCTGCTGGATCGGCTGCTCGAGTTGGCGGGTGAAGACGTTCGCCCGGCTCCGGCTCCAGCCCCTGAAACACCCGTCGCCGAGTCGCCCGCCGTGGCGCCGGCCCCGGCGCGTCCCGCCGCGTCCCGCGTTCCCGACGCCCGCCCGGTGCCAACGCCTGCACCAACACCTGTCGCGCCGGCACCTGTCGCGCCCACACCTGCCGCGCCGGCGCCCTCGGTCGCGCCGGCGTCGGGAGATGCCAGCGAGATTCCGGTCTACTTCGAGCTGACCTACTCCCCTGACTTCGACGACGACGAAGACGAGTGGGGACTCTATGTCTACATCAACGGCGAGCCGCTGAGCTATGTGCCCGCGGGCTCGTTGCTCAGCTCCAGGAAGTTGCGTTTCCGGCACTTCATGGAGCCTGGCTCCCACGTGCTGCGGGTAGCTCAGGAACGCCACGAGCAGGGCTGGGGAAACCGCTGGTTTCATGCCGCTCGGATGACCGAGCTCGAGCTGCCGTTCCAGCTCACCTCGGGAGAACGTGCCGACATCGAGCTCAAGTTCCGCCAGACGAAACTGGCCTTTGGCCGCACCGAGGGCCCGATCTCGTTCCGTTTCGTCCAGGGCAAGAATGTCGAAGTGATCGAAAAGCAGGGGGGCGACCCGGACAGCTGGCCGGTGGTGTGCGAGGAGATCGAAGCCAACGCCGAAGACGGCAAGGAGCTCAAGAAATCCCTGCGCCGCGAGCTGGACAACTGCCAGCGCTGGGCCGCGATGTGGAACGGTCTCGAGGTGCCGAGCCGCGACGAGATTCGCGAGGCTCTGGCACTCTTCGATTATCGGCCGATCCCCAAAGACCAGCCATTGGACTGATCCCGAGGCCAGAAGAATCCTCCTTGGGCTCCGGAGCTCGTCGATCTGCAACTCGCCGCCGATCCGGAAAGGGTATCGATTGGGCGTCCATCGGATGTCTTGGTGATCATTTGCTCCAGATAGAGGCGCCGGCGGCACGCCTGGCGCATGCCGCCGGCGCCGGGATCAGGGGTGCCGCGGCTCCGGCGGCGAGCTTCGTCTCGGTGGGCTGGGTTTCAGGGGCGGGCTGGGTTTCAGCGGTGGGCCGGCCTTCGGGCGGCGCGTCGGTGCTCGTATCGCTGTCGGCGGGTTGCGACTCCCCGTCGCCCGGCGGCTTGGCCTCGGTCGTCGTGATCGGGGCGGCTGACGATCTGCCCAGCAGGATCACGCCGTGATCGGAGCGGCTGAAAAATTTGCCCAGCAGGATCGCGCCGTGATCGGGGCGGCGGAAAATCTGCCCGGCAGGATCACGCCGTGATCGGCCCCTCCGAGAACCTGGTATGCAGGATAACGTGGTTATCCTGCTATCTGGGAAACCTGGTCAGCAGGATCACGCCGTGATTGGAGCCTCCGAGGAATCCGGCAAGCCTGGTTGCCGGTATCAGGCGAATCCAAGGGCTGCTAGACACCACATCGAGGTTCTGGTCTCTACTGGGCGGTATAGATCTCAGCCATGATCTCGCGCACTCGGGAGAAATGGCTGTCAGTCGTCAGGAGTTTGCATCCGTGCTGCATGGTGCTAGCTGCGATCCAGACATCATTGGTCGGTATCTTCTTCCCGATCTGCTGGAGAGAGCGCAAGATCGAGGCATACCGTTCGGCGGTGCCTTCATCGATGGTTAGGACCGAGACGCGTGGTGAGGCGAGGAACTCGGCAAGCTCAGCCAGATTTTTCTCTAGCCTGCTACCTTTGAGGAAACCGGCTCGTAGCTCGCCGAGGATCACAGGGTTCACACAGATCTCTGAGGCCTCTTGGATAGAGCGTCGAACCGCCGGATGGCCTCTCCTGAATGCGGAGTAGGCGGAGGTGTCCAGGCAGAAGCGATTCACCCCCAGAGCTCCGGGTCGATGCGGCGTTGTTCGGCCAGTGCCGCATCGAACTCGTCTGCTTCCTCCTGCGACCAGGTACCTGCGAGGTGGTCAAGATCATGTTGACGTGTCTTCGGCCCGGAGGTCAGGCCCAGGGCCTCTTCTAGCATGCGCAAGACTGTCTTGTTGAAGCTCATACCCTCTTCATTCGCCCGGCGCTGGATGGCTTGTTGGATTTCCTGAGGTATGTTTCGAAGAGTGATTGCGTTCATATGTTGCCTCCTGCGTTGCATCACTCCTGCACTAGAGTGATGCAAATCATAACGCAGTGGGTCCCGGAAGTCGCTGTCGTTTTGCGACTCAGGGGTTCCAGATCGCCGGGAAGAGCATCAAGCCACCGATGGTCAGCATGGCGTCGAAGGAGAAGATCAGGCCGAGCAAAGGGGCGGCCGGCTCGTCCATGACCGTTCCGGTGGTGGCGTCGATGGCGAACTTGAGCAGCGGCAGCAGGATCGGGAAAGCGACGACGGCGAACAACGGTGCGCGTGCTCGCGCCTGGGCGACCATGGCGGCGATCAGGGTGCTGGCGATGGCCAGGCCGTAACCGCCCAGCAAGAGAATCGAAATCAGCTCGAAGGGCGCCGTCACCGGCAACTCGAGCATGGCGATGAAGAGCGGGGTGATCAAGATCTCGAGAGCCAGGATCAAGGTCAGATTGTAGAGCGCCTTGCCGCAAAACAGGCTCGACGGCCGGGCGGTCAAGCGCAGGGCCATGGCAGTGCCGATCTCCTCTTCGTGGACGAAGGTCCGCGGCAGGCCAGCGGAGGCGGCGAATAAGAGAATCAGCCACAGGAGTACCGGTAGGAAGGGGCGAGCGTCCTCCGAGGTACCCACCGGGCCCAGCGAGATACTGACCACCACCAGGGTGGTGACGGCGAATAGACCGACGGTATTCAACGCGTAGCGGGTGCGCAGCTCGAGCTGCCACTCCTTGCGAAAGATCGCGCCGGTTTCAGCCGTCCAACTCGAGATGCGACGCCACATGAGGCAGATCCAAAGGGTCTGGGCTCGCGACCACCGCGAGGCCGGTTTCAAGGTGCTCTTCGAGCATGCGGGTGACGTCGGCGCGGCCCGGCGCATCGAGGTTCTGGAGCGGCTCGTCGAGCAGCAGGATGCGCGGCCGATGGAGTATCGCCCAGGCCCATCGCAGGCGCTGGCGCATCCCCGAGGACAAGGCGCCGCTGGCGCGGTCGTGGGGTAGGCCGAGGCGATCCAGCAAGGCGGCTCCGCGCGAAGGCTCAACGCCGCGCAGGCGGGCGAAGAATTCGAGGTTCTCGAGCGTCGTCAGCTCAGGGTAGAGCTCGAGATCCGGCGACAAGAAGCCGACCGCCAATCGCCGCTCGGCGACGTCCAGAGGCTCGCCGTCGATCCGGCAGGCGACGGTGCCGCTCTGGGGCGCCATCAGACCCGCCAGGATGCGCAGCAGGGTGCTCTTGCCACAGCCGTTGGGACCTGAGACCAAGAGCAGCTCACGGCTGGTCACGTGACCGCTCACCCCTCTGAGCACGCGCAGCCGACCGAAGTTGCGGCGCAAGCCTTCGAAGCTCAGGGTGGCGTCGGCGGACATCGGCGAATTATAGCGACGGGCTCGTCGCTGAAAGTGCAGGCCATTCCGTGACGGTTGTGCCGGTCGACCCGAGGACATAGGATTCCGGCCATGATTTGCGGCAAATCGAGACTGGAGGGGCTGCGATTCGCCGGCGCTGAGAGGAGCCTCTCGGCTTTAGGTGTTGTTCTGCTCGCCGCGCTGACCGCCGGTTGCGTGACGACCGTGCCTCCCGGGCCGGTTCCGGTTCCGGAGTTGAGAGTCGAAGATCTCGACGAGCGCGCTCTGTTGCTGCTGCTCGCTGATCGCAAGAGCTATGAGCCGCTGGCGTTCTCCAAGGCCCTCGGCGGCGGTGAGGAGCTCAGGCGGCAGGCGGCGCTGACCGCGGGCAGGATCGGTGACCCGCGCGGCGGTCCTGTGCTCGAGACGCTACTCGGTGATGATTCGGTGCGAGTCCGTCGGGCGGCGGCTTTTGCCCTCGGCGAGCTCGGCGAAGCAGACTCAGAAGGAAAGGGTGACATCGCCAAGGCACTTCTGGGGACGCTGACCGCCGAGGACCGCGAAGTCGGACGGCTGGCGGTCGAGGCCCTGGCCAAACTCGGCGTGCCGCTCGAGACGGTGGTGACCCGGCTGATCGAAGCGCCGAGCGACGAGCTCCTGCCCCGATTGCTGCCTTCGCTATTCCGTTTCGAGGGCCCCGCGGTGGTGCGCTGGGCCGAGCAGGGGCTGGAGGAGACGCAACCCCAGCTGCGGGCCATGGCGGCTTATGCTCTGGGGCGCAATCCGATCCCGGAGGGGGCGCCGCACCTGCGGTCGCTGCTCGACGACGGCGATCCCTGGATCCGCGGTTGGGCGGCGCGCGGCCTGGGCACCGTCGGCGAGAGAGACGATCTGGAACGCCTGCGGCCCCTGCTCGATGATTCGGCCCCGGGACCGATCATTCAGGCCTTGCGCTCCGCCCGACGACTGGTCGAGAGCGCTCGGGTGGCGTCGCCTCGTGACTGGATACCGCGGCTCCTCGAGCTGATGGCGGATCCGCGGCCAGGGGTGCGGCTGACGGCGATCGAGACGTCGGCGGTGTGGCTGCTCGACGAGGACCTGGGCGCCGCCCTCGAAGCCCTGGCCGACTCGTCCGTGCGCCGGGAGCGCGAGCTGGCTTTGCTCGCCCTGGCCGAAGGCGGAGACCCCCGCGCCGCGGATCTCTTGCCGCGTATGGCCGGCGATTCAGATCCGGTGCTGCGCGTTCGGGTGGCGGAAGCGGCGGGTTTCCTGCGCGCCGCTGAGGTGCTCGAAAGGCTGGCCGCCGACAGCGCTCCCGGGGTTCGCGTCGCGGCTCTGGATACCCGGCTCGCGATGCTCGCCAACGACTCGCCTGATGCCGCCGCGCTGGTGCGCTCGGCGCTCGAGGATTCAGATCCAGCAGTCCGGGCCTCGGCTTTGGGCTGGGCCGAGGAACATCCGGTGATCGGGATGCGTGCGCTGTTGGCGGCAATGGCCACCTCCTGGCGCGATCGCATGGCCGATGCTCGTACCGCCGGAATCAAGGCACTCAAGGCACGCGCCGAAGCCACTCGCTCCGAGCGCAGTTCCATCGTTGCCGCGCTCGAAGAGCTCGGCCGCGACAGCGATTTTCTGGTTCGCCGGGGCGCCGCCCAGGCGCTCTCGGAGCTGGGGGAGGAGGCGCCGGCGATCGGTGCAGCCCGGTCGAACCGCACGGTGGGTCTCTATCGCGAGATCGTGCAGCGTACCGCCCGTGCTCGGCGCGTCGACCTGGAGACCGAACGTGGCACGGTCGGCCTCGAGCTGGCCTGTCCGGAGGCTCCGTTCACGTGTCTCAATTTCTTGCAGCTCGCCGGCCAGGGTTATTACGAAGGGCTGGCTTTCCATCGGGTGGTGCCGGACTTCGTGATCCAGGCCGGCGATCCCCGGGGCGATGGCTGGGGCGGGCCTGGATACGCGATCCGCGACGAGATCAACACCTTGCGCTATCGGCGTGGCGCGGTCGGCATGGCCCTGTCGGGCCCGGATACCGGCGGTAGCCAATTCTTTATCACCTTGGCGCCGCAGCCCCATCTCGACGGCGGCTACACGGTTTTCGGCCGGGTCGTGGCGGGCGAAGACGTGCTCGATCGGATGATCCAGGGAGACCGGATCCAGCGGATCGTGGAGGTGGCGGCCGGCCGGTGATGGGGTATCGGCGGCGTTCCTGAGATCGTTGAGCGGCGTCGCCAAGTCTCTGCAACCTTCCGACAAGCCGCGCGTAAAAAACCCATGTCGAGAGGAGAGATTCTGCCCCCCGACGAGGATCTGATCGCCTCGATTCTCGCGGGTGAGCCGCGACTTTTCGAGGAACTGGTCAGCCGCTACCAGGGCCGTCTGGTCAACTATCTTTACCGGATGCTTCGCAACGAAGAGGACGCCCATGATCTCGCGCAAGAAGTCTTCGTCAAGATCTACGGCGCCCTCGATCGCTTCGATCCGAAGTACCGGTTCTCGACCTGGCTCTTTCGGGTGGCGCAGAATGCCGCGATCGACAAGATTCGCAAGCGTCGGCTCAAGCTGGTCTCGCTGCATCGGCCCGATAGCGGTGAGGGCGACAGCGGTGAATGGGAGCTGCCGGGCAATGAGCCGACGCCTTATAAGTCGACGCGCAACATCGAACGCGGGGCGGCGATTCGGCAAGCGGTCGACGAGCTTCCCTGGGAATATCGGGAGCTGATTTCGTTGCGGCACTATGGAGAGCTGTCCTACGACGAGATCGCGCAACTCAAGGGAATGCCCCTGGGACCGGTCAAGAACAAGCTCTTCCGCGGTCGCCAGATGCTCAAAGAGAAACTCAGCGATTACTTGACGGATTGACGGGATACGTCGCGCCAGAGGAGTGATAAGCAACAATTGAAACCATGTGGCGTATGACGGCGTAGAACGATTGGAACGGAGCGATCAGCAAACCGGCTTAAAGATCAGCTTACCGGGCCAAGATCAGATTGAGGATCAGCAGATGAAGACCGACACAGCAACGTGGAGACGGTGGGTGGACCTGGATCTCGAAGGGGAGCTTCCCTCGGAAGACAAGGCTCGCCTTGCGAAGATCGCCGAGACGGACTCTCGGGTGGTGGCCGAGCGCCGATCCCTCGAGTCGCTCCACCAGATCATCAGGGATGATCGCATCCCCGTGCATCCGGCATTCACAGAGCGTGTCATGACCTCTCTACCGAGGACCTGGTGGGAGGAGCAGCGTTCGACCTCGGCTTTGCCGGTTTGGGCTCCGCCCCTGGCCATGACCCTGCTCCTGACGCTCGGTGCCGCGCTATTGCTCGGCGGCGCCGAGGAGACGGGCCGCCTCGCCGGCATCGGCTTGGCGATCGTCGATTTCGTTCAGGTCACGTTCCTCGCTGGCGCCGGCATGCTATTCGCGACCTGGCGCGGCATCGGCTTCGGGCTCGAGCAGCTGATCGCCGACTCCGGCATGAACCTGCTCGCCGCGGCTGCCGGGGTAGTCTTCCTCAACCTGCTGTTTTTCTCTCTACTGCGGCGCCAGGCCCCAGCCACTGAATCGGATAAGGAATCCTGACTGGCTGAACCTGGACCCGAATCCCGTTTCAAGAGAGCTGGCTGGACGATCAGGCTAAACCGCCAAGTACGTCCGGTTCCTCCGGACGGACTCGGCAAAGGAGGGGCTGGGCCAAGAAAATCAAGCCGCCAGGCTTGACATTCTTGGGGCTCTGCTAAGCTCTGCTAGTGAGCCAAACGATGTCTTCCCGCCAGTCATCGTCGGCCTTAGGTTTCTCTATCCTGGTGGCCGCAACGTTTGCGTCTTTTGCTGGCGCCCAGCCGGCTGAGGAGACGCCGGCCTATCATCTGCAAGAGGGTAGCGTCGCGCGCAGTCGCATTGTTGCGATGGGTCGCGACATGGTGATCGACGGCGAGGCGTTGAGCCACGCGGTGGCGCTCAGCGGATCGGCCCGGGTTTCAGGAAGGGTCAAGGGCGACGTGATCGTGCTCGGTGGCAACGCGATGCTGGCCTCGACCGCCTCGGTCGGTGGCGACGTCTACGTCCTCTCCGGTCATATTGCCGCCGAACCTGGCGCGACGATCGGTGGCCGTTCGGTGGCTTACCCCGACGCCTCGAGCCTATGGGTGTCACTGATCCAGGGGCCGGTGCTGGGGCTGTCGTCGTCCTCGCCCGTGGTTCTGGGGGCGAAACTGGCTCTGCTGGCGTTTTGGGCTTTTGTCTGCCTACTGTTGTTTGCCGTCGGCCGCCGGGAGCTGTTGTCGACGTCCGAAAGCGTTCGGGTCGAGCCGTTTCACAATTTCCTGGTCGGCATCACCGGCGTCTTTGCCATGGTCCTGACCGCACTGTTCTTCAGCGCATTTGCCGGTGCTCTGATCGGCGTGCCGTTGATCGTGCTGGTCGTGGTCCTCGCCCTCTTGCTGCGCTTCTGGGGCATGGTGGCCGTCTTCCACGCCCTCGGCGACTGGGCGTCTCGGCGTTTTGATCGCCGTCCGCCGCTGCCGCTGACCGCCGCCACCTACGGTCTGCTGATGCTCGGCGTGCTCAAGTTCCTGCCCTGGATCGGCATCTGGGCCTGGAGCGTCGCCACCTTCATCGGCGTCGGCGCGGCGCTCTCGACCAAGTTCGGACGACGGGAGGCTTGGTTCAGTGCGGCTTGAGGATCTCCTCTCTATAATCTGACCGTGCATCCCTCGACGATCGGCCCCTACGAGTTGCTAGAGCAACTCGGTGAGGGCGGCATGGGAGAGGTTTTTCGTGCCCGCGACCGGCGCCTCGGCCGGATGGTGGCGGTCAAGCGGATTCGCGCTGAGAAGGGCACGAGCGAGGAGCATCGTGCGCGTTTTCGCCGTGAGGCCCGTGTACTCGCGCGGCTCAACCACCCAGCCGTCGTGCAACTGCATGATCTCTTGGTGCGAGATGACGTCGAGTGGTTGGTGATGGAGTATGTCGAGGGCGAGACGCTCAGGCAACGCCTCGAGCGCGCGCCGATGTCTCCAGCTGAGGCGATCGAGCTCGGGCGCCAGATCGCCTCGGGTCTAGCCGCGGCCCACGCGGCGGGGGTGATCCACCGTGATCTCAAGACCGAGAACGTGTTGATCACCCCCCAGGGCGACGCCAAGATCGTCGACTTCGGGGTCGCCAAGCAACTCCTGCCCGATGGAGAGTCACGGGCGCTGACAGCCACCGGTGGGTTGGTGGGAACGGTTCGCGCGATGTCTCCGGAGCAGGTGCAAGCCAGGCCGGTGAGTCCGCGCTCGGACCTCTTTTCCCTCGGCGTGTTGCTGTACGAGGCGGTGTGTGGCGAGTCGCCGTTTGCCGACGCCAATACGGTGATGACGCTGCGCCGGATCGTCGAGCAGCGCCAACGGCCGGCGGTCGAGCTTGATCCCGAGGTTCCGGAGCCGCTCTCGCGGCTCATCGACCACCTGTTGGAGAAGGATCCGGCTCTCCGGCCGCGCAGCGCTGAGGAGGTCTCGCGGGCTCTTGAAAAGATCGCACTGCCGGTGGACGATGGCGGCACGACCCTGGTTTCGGAGGTGGCATCCCGACCTCCTAATGTGCACGAAAGCTCCGGTCGATTCCCGCGGTTGGGCGCTCTCACGGCGGCCATGGTCGTGCTGGCGTCGTTGTTGATCGCCGTCAGCTGGCCGCGGCCCCTGGGAGTGGCGCTGTCCGTCGCCGGACTGCTCGGCCCGGGTGCCGAGCCGGAGCTGCCGGAGTTGCCGTCGATCGTCGTGTTGCCGTTCGCCAACCTCTCAGGCGATCCTGGGGGCGGGATCTTCTGTGACGGCCTCACCGACGATCTGACCCTTGATCTGTCGCGAAATCCTAGGCTGTTCGTCATCTCGCGAAGCTCGGCTTTCACCTACAAGGGGCAGCCGGTCAATATCGAGACTGTGGGGCGGGAGCTGGGGGTCCGCTACGTGCTGGAAGGCACCGTCCGCAGGTCGGAGCAACTGGTGCGGGTCACCGCCCGGCTCGGTGACGCTACCACCGGCTTTCAGATCTGGAGCCTGCGCCACGACCGGCCGCCCGACGAGATCTTCGCCCTTCAGTCGCAGATCTCGCGCGAAATCCTGGGCGCGCTGCGGCTCGAGATCGACGAGGCCGAGCTGGCGCGCATCCAGCGCGGGCCCCCCGACGATCTGACCGCCTACCACGCCCTCCTGCAGGGCCGTGCCCTACTGCATCGCAACACCCGACGCGACCACGCCGCGGCGCGGCGGCTGTTCGAGCGGGCGATTGCCCTCGACCCGGGCTTCGCCGACGCCTACGCCCTGCTCGCCGCGGCCTACGGTGCCGAGTTCACGGTTCGGTGGAGCCTGGACCCGACGCTATTGGAGCGTTCCGAGGCACTGGCCCACCGGGCTCTCGAACTCGATCCGCTGACTGTCGAGGCGTATGCCAGCCTGGCGAATGTGCACATCCAGCGAAACCAGCCGGCGGCGGCGTTGGCAGCGGCCGAGAGCGCTCTGGCGATCGAGCCCAACCATGCCGTGGCCCACAGCCTTCGCGGTGCTGCGCTGGCGATCAGCGGACGACGACTCGAGGCGTTGCGTGAATTCAACCACTCGGCGCGTCTCGACCCGCGGACGCCGTCGATCACCTGGTCGGCACTCGGGGTCCTCAATCAGCTGGTGGGGCGCGAACAGCAGGCGGTGATCCTGTGGGAGCGGGTGCGTGCCGCTAATCCAGATCTGATCCACCCCCGAGTGCATCTGCTTCTGGCCTATGAAAACGGTGGACGAAGCGAAGACGCGGAGATCCTGGTGGAGGAGATCCAGGCGATCAATCCGGAGATCACCGCCGCAATCGCGGCGGTCGATTTCTGGCTGGCCGAGTCCGGCGACCCGGAAGTGGTGGCGGCGCGCCGCGAGCGGCTGCGACGCGCCGGATTGCCGTAGCTGCCGTCGAACGACCACCGTCGGTGTTCGCGCCGACGAGCTACTCGACCCAGGCGATGATCAAGGCATTGACGGTCCCGCTGCTGTTCTCAGCATCTCGGTCTTTCCACATCGCGTGGCCCGATACCTGGACCTGTTTGCCGCTGATGCCTCTTAGCTGGCATTCCACTTCGATCTCGTCGAGAGCATAATCGTGATGGGTCTGGGGTCGGCCTGCGATGTCGAAGCCCTGCATCGCCACCTGGGCGTTGATGACGTTGCTGTCGAAGTTGATAGTCGAAGTGTTGTTGCTCGCGTTTCCTAGAGCAGTTCCGATGCTTCTCCGATGACCTACTGCGCCGGTGGCAAATATGCCATTTGCGATTCCGCGCCATGTAGGACGATCCCGCGCAAAGACCCGGTGACCGGGTGCCCGATGCCTTCCGGATCGCGCCCAAATTGACCGCCAGGAACGGGCCGGTACGGCCCGACGCCTGGTGGATCGCCGACGCGACCAGTTCCTTGCCGGTGCCGGTGGCTCCCCGCAGCATGACCGGCACCTCGAGGTCTGCTACACGCTCAATGTCCAGGCGGACTTGCACCAGGGCGCTGGAGTCGCCCACCAGGCCGAAGCGCGGTGGCTCGGCCGGCGGGATTCGGAATCGATGGAGCAGCAGGACGACGGTCCCCGCGAGTTCGAGAACGACGCCGTCGTCGAGCTCAGCGGCGGTGAACCGGCGCGATCCATCGACGGTGGCGCCCTGGGCGACGACACGGGTAGAGGTACCGGTGACGTCGAGATGGACTACCCCAGCGGTAGCGCTCAAGCGCAGGGGCTTTCGGTTCAACTGCCTCGACTGTACCAGCTATCGTCTGTCGGCGCGCCGATAGCTGTTGACCCCGATTCCCTGATTCCCTACGCTGGGAGGGTCATCAACTCAAAGGAGTCAACCATGTCAGATATCAACAAGGTCGGAATTGTCGGTGCCGGGACCATGGGTCATGGCATCGCCCAGACCGCCGTCCAGAGTGGATTCGACGCCCGCCTGGTCGACATTGCGCCGGCTGCCCTCGAGCGCGGCATCGCGGGGATCGAAAAGGGTCTCGCCAAGCTCGCTTCGAAGGGCAAGATCAGTGCCGAGGAGCAGGACGCGGCGCGCGCTCGGCTGAGCACGGGCAGCGAGCTCGAGGCCCTCAGTGACTGCGACCTGGTGGTCGAAGCGGTGGTCGAGAAGCTGGAGATCAAGACCAAAGTTCTCAGTCTGCTCGACGAGATCTGTCCCGAGGGCACGATCCTGGCGACCAACACCAGCTCGATCTCAATCACTCGCCTGGCGGCGGCGACCTCGCGGCCCGAGAAGGTGATCGGCATGCACTTCATGAACCCGGTGCCGCTGATGAAGCTGGTCGAGGTGATCCGCGGTCTGGCCACCGATCAGGCGACCTACGACGCGGTCGAAGCGGCGGCTCGAGGCATGGGCAAGACCCCGGTCGAGGTTCACGACGCCCCCGGCTTCGTATCCAACCGGGTCTTGATGCCGATGATCAACGAGGCGATCTTCTGTCTCTACGAGGGCGTCGGCTCAGCCGAGGCGGTCGACGAGGTGATGAAGCTGGGCATGAACCACCCGATGGGTCCGCTGGCCCTTGCCGATCTGATCGGACTCGACATCTGCCTCGATATCCTGCGGGTGCTGCAGGATGGATTCGGCGATCCCAAGTATCGACCTTGCCCGCTGTTGGTGAAGAAGGTCGACGCCGGCCATCTGGGGCGCAAGAGCGGCCGGGGTTTCTACGATTATTCGCGGTGACGGGGCGCCGGGCGTTTGCCGATCGCTCGGGGAATCCCCGCGTTACCGATACTGGGAATGAATCCCCAGGCTACCGAGGGCAAGCCTCCTAAAGGAGGCTAAGAACCAGCCCCTTCAGGGGGCTTATCCTTGGTAGCACGGGGCTTCAGCCCCGTG
>JAAUXY010140559.1_pt1 | contig 28513 bp, 16 predicted proteins | sample 7278121 | NCBI WGS metagenome assembly JAAUXY01 (sample SAMN14350117, study PRJNA611818) | marine sediment metagenome | isolation source: surface marine sediment (1.8m) | place: French Polynesia: Moorea | collected 2018-08 | reverse complement strand
CTCGAATACTATCGTGTATGCTCCACTTTTAAATCGGTTTGCGCCTTGCTCTCGAACAAGATCTAACGACTACGCTGGCAATTCAAGTCAAGGCATTTAATGTAGGAATGGCGAGCCCACAAAAGTAGTTAACTATTATTGTGACGGGAACACTGTTTTCTGAAAAGCAGCAGAAAAAAAACAGCCCCGCTGGTGAAGGCGGGGCTGCAATTTTTTACGGGCTCAATCCGCCGAAGGCGGGGTTCACCGGTCAACCTTTGATTAAATATCAAAATACAGGAAAAACTCATGCGGATGCGGCCGCAGTTTGACATCGTTGATTTCATTTTCGGTTTTGTATTCAATCCACATATCGATCGCATCCTGGGTAAACACGTCACCTTTTAATAGAAATTCTTGATCGGCCTTCAATGCCTCAATGGCTTCTTCCAAAGAGCCGGGTGCAGACGGAATTTCAGCCAGTTCTTCGGGCGGCAGATTGTAAATGTCTTTATCTAGCGGGTCGCCCGGGTCGATCTTATTCTGGATACCGTCGATGACGGCCATCAGCATGGCTGAAAACGCCAGGTAGCCGTTGCAGGAGGGATCCGGGGTTCTGAACTCGATGCGTTTGGCTTTGGGTGATGCCGAATACATCGGAATCCGCACCGCCGCACTGCGGTTGCGGCTGGAATATGCCAAATTCACAGGGGCCTCAAAACCCGGCACCAGGCGCTTGTATGAGTTGGTGGTCGGATTGGTAAAGGCCGTCAAGGCGCGGCAATGTTTGAGAATGCCACCGATGGCGTAAAGTGCTTCTTGGGATACACCGGCATATTTGTCGCCGGCAAACAAGGGCTTATTTTCCTTCCAGATACTGATGTGTGTATGCATCCCGGTACCGTTGTCTTCAAACAGCGGTTTGGGCATGAACGTGACGGTATGATTATGGCGATAGGCCACATTTTTGAGGACGTATTTAAACCACATCAACTGATCTGACATCTCCAGCAAGGGTTTGAAGCGCATGTCGATTTCAGCCTGCCCGGCGGTGGCGACTTCATGATGCTGGGCCTCGATCTCGATGCCCAGATTCTCCAGAGTCAGGAGCATCTCGGTGCGCAGGTCCTGGAATTTGTCCATGGGCGGAACTGGAAAATAGCCTTCTTTGTGGCGCGGTTTGTATCCCAGGTTGGGGCCCTCCTCCCGGCCGGTGTTCCAATTGCCTTCCACAGAATCGATTTCATAAAAGGCTGCGTAGCGGGTGGATTCGAAACGAATATCGTCGAAGATAAAAAACTCAGCCTCCGGGCCAAAGTAAGCCACATCCCCAATGCCGCTGCTTTTTAGATAAGCGTCTGCTTTTTGGGCGATATTGCGCGGATCACGGGTATAGGGCTCCCGGGTGACGGGATCAACGATATTGCAGATGAGCACCAGGGTTGGGGCTTCATAAAATGGATCCATTTTGGCGGTGGTTGCATCAGGGACCACCAGCATGTCGCTGGCATGAATCGGCTGCCAGCCACGGATGCTGGAACCGTCAAAGCCGTATCCATCCTCAAAGCTGGACTCCTCCAACTCACTGATCGGAACTGTAAAATGTTGCCATAATCCCGGAAAATCCATAAACCGCAGATCAACGACTTTTGCGCCGTTTTCCTTTGCCATGTCCAATACATCTTTGGGTGTCATTAGATCATTCCTCCTTTATACGATTGATATTAATGAATTAAGATTTCATATAGTTTTATTTAGAAGTTAGAATCTATCTTAAAAATAGTAGATCACGTCCAAGGGCGCGGCGCAAAACCGATTCGAAAACGGAGTATACACGGTAGTATTCGAGTATTTCGAATCGGTTTTTAACAAAGCCCTTGGGCGTTAGATGCATTTTTAAGATAGATTCTAAAGGGCGTCAGGGCCGGTTTCGCCGGTACGCACCCTCAACGCCTGCTCCACCGGCACCACGAAAATTTTACCGTCTCCGATTTTACCGGTGTTGGCGGCATCCCGGATTGTTTCGATGACCTGATCGGTCTGGTCGGCATCGATGACGATCTCGATTTTGATTTTGGGTATAAAATCAACCGCATATTCGGCACCGCGGTAGATTTCCTTGTGGCCTTTCTGACGCCCGTATCCTTTGACTTCGGAAACGGTCATCCCCTGAATACCGATTTTATTCAGGGCCTCTTTGACGTCATCGAGTTTAAAGGGCTTGATGATCGCCTCAACTTTTTTCATGTTCTGATCTCCTTTTTGACGTAAGTGAATTATTTTTTTCTGAGTGCATCAGTGCGGTTTATAGAATTTCAAAACCTCTTTCTCCATGGATGGAGCTGTCGAGCCCGGTCACCTCGTCTTCCTGGTTGACCCGCAGGCCGCCGGTTAACAATTTGGTGATATAAATGACAATCAGGGTGCCGATGGCGCTGAATGCAGCAGTGCCGACGATGGAAACAAACTGGATCCAGAGTTGGCCGGGGTTGCCATATAATAACCCTTTGCCAGCTTCGTTAACCGCCGGATTGGCAAATAGACCGGTGGCCAGCGCACCCCAGAGACCGCACATGCCATGAACCCCGAAGGCATCCAGCGAATCGTCATAGCCCAGTTTGTGTTTGACCTTGGCCACGAAATAAAAGCCCAGCAGGCCGGCCCCCAGCCCGATAATCAGCGCAGCCGGCAGGTTAACGAATCCCGCTGCCGGGGTAATCGCCACCAGCCCGGCAACAATTCCCGAAGCCAGCCCCAGCACCGTGGGTTTTTTGGCGATCATCCATTCAGCAAACATCCAGGCCAGAGCACCCATGGCCGCCGACGTGTTGGTCACCAGAAAGGCCGAGCCGGCCAGGCCATCGGCGGCCAGCTGGCTGCCGGCATTAAAGCCAAACCAGCCAAACCATAACAGTGCCGCCCCAATAGCGGTAAAAGAGATGCTGGAAGGAAACATGGCTTCTTTGCCGTAGCCGATGCGTTTTCCAAGCACCAGCGCCAAAACCAGACCGGCCACACCGGCGTTGATGTGAACCACGGTTCCCCCCGCAAAGTCTAAAGCGCCCATGTTTCCCATCCAACCGCCCCCCCAGGCCCAATGGGCGACAGGGCAATAGATGAACGTAACCCACAAAACCGTAAAAATGATCCACGAGGAAAATTTCATGCGATCAACCACCGAGCCCAGAACCAGGGCAACCGTGATGCCGGCAAAGGTCATCTGAAAGAGGGCAAACACATAAGTAGGGATACTTCCCGTAAGGCTGCCCACATCGATACCGGACAGAAAAAGATGGCTCAACCCCCCGACAATGCCGGCTTTGCTCGGTCCGAAGGCTAAGCTGTAGCCCCACATCATCCAGACAATGCTGGCCAGACAATAGGCCACAAAGGTCATCGCAAAGGTATTCAGCAGGTTTTTATACCTGGACATACCGCCGTAAAACAGAGCCAGACCCGCCGGGGTCATCATCATGACCAGAGCGGTTGAGACGATCATCCAGGCCGTGTCACCCGAATTCAAGCCTTCCGACGCAACAGCCGAAGAAAAAGGAAACGCGAGTAGAATTGCAGTTGTCAGCAGACTTTTCGATTTCATGTTTAAAAATTATCCTCCTTGTCAGCTTAAATTTCGAACTCAATATGATGTTTTCGCAGTCAACGGGAGACTGCAGAATCTTGCCTATTGCGTGATCAAATCCGGCTGTGTTGCCGGCAGCCTTTCCATTATGGTGGCTTTTATCGCGGTCACCTGCTCGGGCAAATCCACTTTTTGTCCATTGACATCTCTGACATAAAATACATCCACGACCTGATCTGCTTTGGTGGCAATTTTAGCGACCCAGATGTTCAAATCGCAGCGATAAATCGCATCGGAGATGCTATACAGCAACCCGGGAAAATCATAGGTAAACACTTCAATTATAGTAAAAAAGCTGGAGCTGGTATTATCCAGTGTCACGCGATGGGGCTTTTTAGCCAAACTGGCTTTTCCATTGCGGTAGGTCCGCACCTTTTTCTGCAGGGCGGCGGTCAAATCCAGTTCGCCAGACAATGCGGCCGTAAGGTTCTGTGCGGCCCGGTCCCATTTTTCATCCTCCAGTATCGGATCGGGTGGGGGCTTGACCTTAAAAATATCCAGCGCGATATTATTGCGCCAGGTAAATATCTGTACGTCTAAAATGTCGATATTGTTCAAGGTAAAAACACCGGCAATTTTGGAAATCAGACCGGGACGATCTTGGGCACAGATGGTCACCGCCCGGGTGTTGGCATCCGCTGCCTGCTCGATTTTCCATAGAAATTCAGAGTCACCCTCGGCCAGCTCCCGGTATAGTTTCATATGCTCTTGAATTTCATCAGCCGGCATGTATAGCAGATAGCGCGGCGACATGACGTCCAACAGTGCTTCTGCCCTCTTTGCGGCTTGGCGGCTGGGTGCGGATGCACTGATGCTGCTTTTTTTCTGTGAGACGACTTCGACTGCCTCTGGTGTGGCCAATTCGCCTTTCTCAAGCACATTGAGGACCTTTAGGAAAAAATCTCTTAACAGGGTTGCCGTCCAATCATTCCAGGCCTTTGGACCTGTCGCAATCGAATCGGCGACAGTCAGCAAATACAGCATCTTGAGCCGTTGAATATCCTTTACCTTGCGGGCGCAGGAAATGGCCGTTTCCTCATCATAGATATCTCTGCGGGTAGCGGTTTTGATCAACAGCAGATGCTCTTGAACCAGAAACATAACCGTTTCGATCTCTGCCGGCGCCAATCCCTTGCGGCTGAGGATGTTTTTAACAACATGGGCGCCTTTTGTTGAATGGTCTTCGACAGATTCACCTTTACCGATATCATGTAGCAAAGCGGCCCACAGCAGTAATTTCTTCGTTTTCAACTTGCGGTACAATTGCTCACATAAAGGCTCCAGGCTGCTGTCTTTGGCCATGCCGAATTTTTTTACGGTCTGTACGGTACGCAGCAGATGCTTGTCCACCGGATAAAGATGATACTCATCATACTGAATGCGGTTGCGGACCACGCAAAATTCAGGGATAAACTTTTCCAGAAAACCCGTGTTGAACATTTCATTGAGAACATTAAATTTTGGCGCCGGAGCGACTAAAATGCGCTCGAATGATTCAACGATCGGTTCGGATGCTCGATAGGTTTTCGTGACGAGATGCGAAAATTCTTTTACAAGTCGTTTGGCTTCCGCGCTGAGGGGAATTTTCAAGCGCGCACTTTCCTCGAATATCTTCATTAAAAGCTCCGGGGATTGCATAATTTTTTCAGGAGCAACAAAATTAAGCATTCCCCACTCAATGACCTCGAGGCCGTCAACAACACTCTTTTTTTGTGATTTTCTTTTTCGTTTTCTGGGTTTCTCATAGCCAAGCTCGTGTAGAAACACCAGGTGCTGTTGTTTTAAGGCCTCCATTTGCCCATGAAGCTCGCCCATGAATTTTTCGACCGGCGCCTGCCCGTTATCCATTTTATAATTGAGTGCGCGCGCCAGCTTAATTTGGTTTTCAAAGTGCAGCTGGTCACATTTGCGACCGCAGATGTAATGAATACGGTTGCGCACGTTCCAGACAAAGGTAATGGATCCAATTAAGCTCTGAAATTCTTCATGGGACAGCAATCCCAAATATTCAAGGTCCCTCAATTGTTTTACGTTGAACGCGATGCGCGCTATCCACAGCATGGTATGATAGTCTCTCAGACCGCCTTGACCTTCTTTCAGATTAGGCTCCAACAAGTAGGCCGAATCGCCGAATTGGACGTGCCGCAATTCATTGCGCTCAACCAGCCAGTCGATAATTGGGCGGGATTTAGACTTAATGATTTTGGCATGCAACTCATCCACCAGGTTCGCGAAAAGCATCGACCAGCCACAGACAAATCTGGCATCCAATATGGGGGTCAGAATTTCATAGTCTTTGCCGGCTAGCACCAAACATTCTTTCAACGAGCGAGTGGCGTAGCCGACATCCAGACCAATATCCCACAGCGGATAAATGATTTCCTGGACCAAATTTTCAGCTTCCCTAGGGACCTTTTTTTTAAATAAAAACAACAGGTCGACATCGGAATGAATGCATTGTTCTTCACGGCCGTAGCCACCCAATGCAATAATGGCATATGGGTTTTTGCGAATATCCATGCGTGGGCCCACGCTGCTGGTTTCAAATGCCCGGAGAAAATAGTCGTCCAGCAGCCGGGTATACTGCTTTAAAAAGTCGGGTTCTTTGCCCTCTAAAAGGCGCGCAATGAGTCCCTCGGTTTTTTGCTGCAGGTCTTTGGCTGTTTGTTGGTGAATAGGGTTTATCATACCGTTTGCTTTATGTTGATTAGATGAGTCAACGACCACCCGTACGGCGGGTGGCTTGGATTTTACCGCCATTGGCGGTAAAAGACAGGGGCACGAAGTGCCCCAATCGTTGAAAATAACGAGGTTAAACCGGGTGCAAAACACCCGGTTTGAGAAACCCAATTTTACTTTGGTGAGCAACATGTGTGCCATGAAAGGAATAATAAAAAAATATAATGAAAATTCAGATTGTTAAGGCAATGCCTGCTGTATGAGGGGAAGTCTGGGTTGTTACAAATTTGGCACAAAAAAAGAAAAAATATTACAAAAATGTAATATTAAATTTTTAAAATAATGATAGTTGTCAGGTGTTAACGGCCGGTTGTCGACTGAATATGCGAGCGGAGCAGCGCATGCAAAATGGGTTGGCAGGTTCGCTTTCGATGGGCTTCAGGTAAATGTTTAGCACCCCTCGTCTGCTAAGGTACGTCCACGATCTCTAAATAATCACATGCTTTATCTACGCCACCGCTGAACGGACGCTCAACATCTGGTTCGGAATTATAAAAATAGCGTAAATTGGCATGGGACGTTTTAATGCGTTCGGTTTGTCCTTGATTGATTCTGCCCTGCCAGATGAGCGGGCCCATGTTACCACCTTGATCGAGTTCAAAAACTCTCAGATAGACATCACCGCTGGCGGCCTTCAAATAACAGGCAGCGTCTTCGGAATCAACATCGAGTCCATTGGCGCAGCTAGCAATGAGTGCGACCAAAAAGACAACGGCCAAGTGTCGACCAATTGTGTTCATATCTAACTCCTTAGGGTACTAAAATAGTATTCATATTATTGCACCAGCGATCATGCCCCCCGCTAAGGGGCTGATTCTCCTCGGGCTGGTCATTATAATCATACCGAAAGCGGCCATGGGGCGCCGTGATCTTTACCGATTCACCATGATTGATTCTGCCCTGCCAGATCTGCTGTCCTTGATTGCCTTCATCGTCCATATCAAAAACAATAACAAAAACATCCTGGCTTTGGGCTTTTAGAATACACGTACCTTCGGCGGCCGCCGCATCCTGACCGACGCAAAAGCCGGTTAATGCTAAAAATAGAAAAGCGAAGGATGTCGCTTGGACAATTTTTCTCATCTTTTCTCCTTTCTTGAGATCGACCCTTTCTTCACTTTCGCACACTTTTGCCTGAGCGTCCAAGAGTAACCCAGCACAAATGGTATGTCAAAGATAACTTTTTGGTCATATTCGCGTCATGTTGCGGCGAAACAGGTATCCTATGATTCCCGTCAACGATACGGGAAATAGGTTATTTCATTTTAAAGAGGAGGTAAAAACATGAAACCGAAAAAAGCTTTTAACAAATCACTCGCCGTAATCGTGACGGCCCTTCTGGTAATTGGGTCCGGTTTACAGATTGCTACGGCAGCCAAAAACGCACCGGTACGGATGATACCGGAAAATTTCAGTGTTCTGGCCAAAGATGTCAGTCCGGCGGTGGTCCACATTCGGGTGGAAAAAACCGTCAAGGGCGGTGGAACGCAACTTCATCACTTTGGGAATCAGCCTTTTCAAGGAGATGATCGTTTCAAAGATTTTTTTGATGACTTCTTCGGTGGTAGACGTCCGCACGAATTTCATCAACAAAATCCGCATCAATTTAAACAAAAAGGTTTAGGTACCGGATTCATCATTGATCAGAACGGTTTTATTGTCACCAATAATCACGTGGTCAAAGATGCTGATCAGATCAACGTCGTGCTTAAAGATGAACGTGAATTCGAGGCTGAAATTGTCGGTCGCGACCCGCAAACCGATCTGGCATTGATTAAAATCGATGCCAAAAAGGATCTGCCGACAGCCCGTCTGGGTCGCTCCGATGATTTGCAAGTTGGTGAATGGGTGGCAGCCATTGGTAGCCCCTTTGGTCTGGAGCAAACCGTTACCGCCGGAATTGTCAGTGCCAAAGGGCGGGTCATCGGCTCTGGTCCCTATGATGACTTCATTCAAACCGATGCATCCATCAACCCGGGCAATAGCGGAGGGCCTCTGATCAATATGAATGGAGAGGTTGTCGGCATTAACACTGCTATTATCGCTGGTGGTCAGGGTATCGGATTTGCCATTCCCATCGATCTGGCCACAGGTGTCATCAAGCAATTGAAAGCCAATGGTGAAGTAACCCGCGGATGGCTGGGCATAACCATCCAGGATCTAAAAGCCGATTTGGCAGAATATTACGGTGTCAAAGATAAAGCAGGTGTGTTGGTTGGCAACGTCATTCCCGGCGATCCGGCTGACGAAGCCGGGATCAAGCCCCATGATATCATCGTTGGTCTTAATGGTAAAAAAGTGACGACCAGCCGGGATCTGACCGCTAAATCCGCAAACTTGACTGTCGGCGAAAAGGCCAGCGTAACCGTATTGCGCAATGGAAAAGAAAAGACCCTTAGCGTTAAAGTCGGCAAACGACCGCTGAGCCTTGCCGCAGCCGATGCGCTCCAGCATAAAAAAGAGACGGAATACGGATTTCAGGTGGCGGATCTGACACCCGAAATGGCCCGCCAGTTCAACATGGCCGAGGATAAAGGCGTGGTGGTTGTTGGCGTGAATGCCAATAGCAAAGCGGACAAAGCCGGTGTCCAAAAAGGGGATCTGATTTTAGAGGTCAACCGTCAGAATGTCGCATCCGTCAGCGAATTTAAGAAGCTAATAAAAAAGGATAACGGCGCTAACGGGATTGATTTGCTCGTCAAACGCATACGAGCCGGTTATGTGGTGATTCATCTGGCATAAGGGCCACACATGATGTCGGACCGGGCCCGTTACACTCAGGCCCGGCCGGTTTCAAGCGAGCGACATGTTTTAGGACACATATAAAAATTTCCCACTCCCTTTATTCGCCATATTGCCCAGGGGAAGGATATCTCCTCCTTCTAGTTGTCAAGCCAATCCCCTGTCGATTTGATGGCGGATGGGGGAGTTGGGAAATCAACTCTTAAATTAAAGACACTTCAGGAATCCGCTGATTCAGGCAGCCCAGATCTGTTGGCCGCCAACGGTCCTGTCGACATCTGAGAAGGGGTATCATCATGACGAAAGCATTTTACGTAAAAACCGAGTTTGACGGCGGTGATGATTTGCCAGCGCTATTGGCCGGCTCTCCGGACTCCATGGCGGTTAAGATGGACTTAGATGTTTGTCAACTTGCAAGACGACGTCCAGCACACGAGTGGATGTGGCCGTCAAAATCGAATGAAGATTTGAGTGAATCCGACCGGCCGGATTGGATTACCAAGCCGATGAGCCGCTATTTTCAAAATATTGGCTGTTATGCGCGCTTAAGTACACAAGATGAGATCACCATTGCTAAAGCCATTGAAGGGGCGGAACTTGATTTGCTGGGGGCAATTTTAGAATCAGAGATAGCCGTGGACCACTTGATCGACTATGGCAGTCAGATTGAAAAGAATCAAAGAGCACCCAGCAAAATTCTGATAAACGTTCATAAACGAGGAGATCGGTTGGACGCCAAAGACAAAGTCAATTCGTTTTTGAAAGCCATCCGCAAGCTTGACAAATTGAATGTCGCCGCAAAGAAAATCCGGACCGCCCAGCTGGCCGCAGGGTTAACGCCGGATCAACGACAGTCTTTACAGGCAACATTAAACCTTCAGTGGCATCAAATGTTTGAGGTTTTAAAAGTCTGGCGTTTTGAATCGCGTGTTTTTGATGACATTGAAAAAAAGATAAGCGATCGGCAAGATTCACCGGATGTCCAATATGATAAGCAAATGTTGACCCGCATGGCAAACTGCCGCGCCAAGATCAATACCCATCGCAGCAAACTGATAAACGCCAATTTGCGCCTGGTGGTCAGCATTGCAAGACGTTATGCACAACGGGGAATGTCTTTAACGGATCTGATCCAGGAAGGTAACACCGGCTTGATCCGGGCAGCCAACCGTTATGAATACCGACGCGGAACCCGTTTTAGTACGTGTGCCGTTTGGTGGATCCGACAGGCCATTTTGCGCGCCATCTATAACCAGGCCCGAACGATTCGCCTTCCAATTCATATCAGAGAGCGCTATCGCAAAATTCAAAAAACAGCCAACAGCATGCAGTTCGGAAACAACGGCAGTAATAATATTGAAGAGCTCGCTGATCGAAGTGGGATGGATTTTGATGAAGTTGACCGAATTTTGGCCATTGCCGGCGAGCCGCTTTCGCTGGATGCCCCTCTAAATTCCCAGGCGACGCGCTTTGTGGGTGATGCCGTTGAAGACCGTGAGTTGAAGGACCCCTTCACAGTTGTGGTTAACCGTAATCTGGCGGAGAAAACCCGTAAGGTTCTTTCTATGTTGACGCCACGGGAAGAAAAAATTTTGCGAATGCGCTATGGAATCGGTGAGAAGACAGATCATACCCTGGATGAAATCAGCCGGGAGTTTGACATTACTCGTGAGCGCATTCGACAAATCGAGGCCCGGGCCCTTCAAAAGTTGCAACGGTCAAAACACAGTCGCAGTCTCAGAGCATTTATCGAGCATTGATCAGCTGAATCTTGCATGGAAATTAATAGGGCGCGTGCAAAACGCAGGAATTAATTTAATGATTGTCTAAAAAGCGGTTCCAGATTTTTTCCACCCGGGTGCGCAAGTGGCTGAATTTTTCTTCTGGGGCCCGGGCCGGTTTCTCCTGAAGGCTGGCCTGGTGGGCAGCTGCCCGATAAATCAGATAAGCATGCTTTAAAATGTGGGCGGTATATTCATCGATGGCCCCGGTTGTAATCAACGTCTGAATCAGACGGACATTATCGGTCCATTTTAGTAAGGCCGGATATTCATGCGATTTTAGCAACACCAGATATTGGACCAAAAATTCGATATCGACCATGCCGCCGGTATCTTGTTTAAGATCAAAACTTCCGGCCTCGGATTTTAACAATTCTTGGCGCATGCGCTGACGCATGCGGATGACCTCCTGCTGTAATTTGCGCTTATCCCGCTGAAGGGCCAGAACCGTATCGCGTGTTTTCGTAAAATGGTTGATGAGCAACGGATCGCCCAGAATGGGACGCGCTTTTATCAGCGCCTGATGCTCCCAGGTCCAAGCTTGGTGTTGTTGATAGTCACGAAATCCTTCTGCATAGCTGACGAGCACACCGGCTCCTCCGCTGGGTCGCAGGCGCATGTCGATTTCATACAGTTTGCCCGCCCGGGTGTGGGCTGTAAGGATATGAATCACCCGCTGTCCGAGACGATTAAAAAATTGAGCGCTGTCAATCATCTGCTGGCCACCTTGTGTTTTATCACTGCTGCCGGAATGCAGAAATACCAAATCCAAGTCTGAACCATACCCCAATTCCAGCCCGCCGAGTTTGCCGTAGGCAATCACTGCAAAGCCGCTATCGCCTCTTTTACCGTTCAACTCGCAGCGCGGCGTGCCGTGTTGGGTACACAGATGCGCATAGGCGATTTGAACAACCTTGGCCAGAACGGTTTCAGCAATACCCGACAGATGGTCGCTGACGCGCATTAATGGCAGCGCGCCCGTCACATCAGCTGCTGCCACCCGTAGGACGTTAACCTCCTTAAATACGCACATCTGCTCGATTTGATATTCTAAGTCATCTGCAGATTCGCCGCGCATCCGCCGCTCGAGGTCGTCTTTTATCTGTGCGATGTCCGGCGGTATATATAATGTGCGCGGATCTAGTAGTTCATCTAAAAGCACAGGGTGTAGGGCCAGAAAGGAGGCGATCCACGGACTGGCCTCTGTCAATTGAATCAGGTGCGTCAGCACATCAGGGTTTTCAAGCAGGAGCGCAAAATAGCTAATCCGGCCGCCGATCGATTTCATCAGATCGACGACCCGGCCCAGCACCGCCTCGGGTTTTTTGGCGTTACCAATGGTCTTGAGTACCTGTGGGATTAATTTTTCAAGGCGCTGTTGGCCCTTTGATCCGATTTTATCTGAACCGAGGGCGGCACTCAAATAGTTTAATAAGCGCAGGACTTCCTGCGGTTGTTTGTAACCGATATCCGTAAGCACGCTCTCAGCCGACCCTTTGCTGATCAGGCCTTGCCATATTCCTGCCAGCTGCTTATCTGTTTTTTGTTTATCGGTTTCGGCATCTTTGGTTTCCAACAACATCTGGAAATGACGGTGTACATCTTTGCGATAAATGTCCAACTGTCGCATAAATTCGGTGCTGTCGTGAAAGCCCATGGCCGTTGCCAGACGGGCCAGATCTGCAGGATCTGAAGGTAAATCGTGGGTTTGTTGATCGGCAAATTCCTGCAGGCGATGTTCGGTATCTCTAAGAAAAACATAGGCGGCCCTGAGCTCATCTCCCACTTGCTGTGGGATATGGTTTTCACGCACCAGGATACGGAGCACTTTTTGGATGCTGCGCTCCTGGAGATCAGGTGTGACGCCGCCGCGGATGAGCTGAAACATGTGTCCAAAAAATTCGATTTCTCGAATACCGCCTCGGCCCAATTTAATATTATGCTCCATTCCCTTGCGCTGTACCTCAAGGGAAATCATTTGCTTCATTTCCCGCAAAGAATCAAAGGCACCATAATCTAGATAGCGGCGGTATATGAATGGATTTAATCTTTTCAATAAGGTATTGCCGGCATTTTTATCGCCTGCCACCACCCGTGCGCGAATCAAGGCATAGCGTTCCCACTCACGGCCCTGTTCCTGGTAGTAGTTTTCGAGGGCGTCAAAATGCATAACCAGCGGACCGTTTTCACCATAGGGTCGCAACCGTAAATCGGTACGAAACACAAACCCATCCGCAGTGGACTGGCTCAAAACCTGAACCAACTGGCGGCCCAGGCGCGTGAAAAACTCATCATTACTCACAGATTGTGCGCCTCCACTTGTTTGACCCGCTTTGGGGTAAGTGAAGATCAGATCGATATCAGAAGAGAAGTTTAGCTCCCGAGCCCCTAGTTTGCCTAAGCCCAGTACAATCAGTTGTTGCGGCGATCCATCTGCAGCGGTCGGTACACCATATTGATCAGATAGCCAGCGGGCAAGGATTGTAGCGGTCTGCGCAAGGCAGGTGTCCGCCATGTTGGAGAGATCGGCCACTGTTTCCGCTAAGTTGCACCAACCGCAAAGATCCCGGAATGCAATTCGCAACATCTCTCGGCGCCGGTAGCTGCGCAAATATCGGCTCAAAGCAGCCTCATCTTTTATACGGGAAAGGATGGTTTTTAACTTCTGATCATATTCTTTTTGCGCATATCGACGTTCTAAATCGCCGCTGTCGATCAGCTCTGAGATCAAGACGGGATCACGAATGCAGTTGTCAGCAACAAAGTTGCTCAACGCAATCACGCGCCGAAGGGTAATTTGCATTTGCGGATTTTGCGGAGGATTGAGCTTGGCTTTTTCAGATGAATTTTTAAACGCTTCCCATTTTATCTCCAGGTCCTTTTTGAGTATGTCGGGAAGATCATCCATCTTTGGTCAAGTTATACCATATCCGGCTTTGGTTCCCAAATCAAATGTATTTCCATTGAATTCAGTTTTTGGAGTAATGGAGTGATGGAGTACTGGAAAGCTGAATAGTTGAGCATAGGATCAGATTAAATATACAATACGCCAATACTCCAGCACTCCAATACTCCCCAAGTTTGAGCCGAACGCAAGCCTCCTCATATAATTATTGACTATGAAAAGTGGAATAGCACTCTTCTGATTTACTTGATATACCCCCAATCCACCAGGCGGCGATAGGCGTGCTGGGCATACTGGCCCTGCTGCACTATCTGCAGATAGCGCTGATAATGTTGAGCTGCTCGCTCGGTACTGCCCATGCCTTCCTGGCAGTAACCTTTGAAAAAGAGCGTGTTTGGATTTCCCGGCAGCAATCGATCAAAGGTGTTAAATTCTTGGTAGGCGCTCTCGAAATCTTTTAGCTGTATTTTGGAAAATCCACTCAGATGGTAGGCTTGGGCTTCCTGAGGGTATGCTTTTTGAGCCATTTCGGCATATTGACGACCGACGGCGTATTTTTTCTGGGCCAGATTGCTGATGGACATCAGGCACAGCGCGACATAATCATTGGGTGCTTTTTTCAATGCCCGACGAAAATGGCCGCTAGCAGCATCGTATTTTTTCTGGGCCAATAATTTTTCGCCATTTTGTATCTCTTCGATCGCCTGCTTTTTAGCCCGTAGACCGGCGGTATGATCCATATAGCGTTCCCGGTAAAGCGGTCGGTTCTGTGCGGACGCATATTGGCTATTGGCCATCTGAACTGCGGTATCATAGCGCTCCTGGCTCATCGGGTGGGTGGCGAATAATAAGTCCACCGTTGTGGATCTATGTTTTGACATACTGTTGAGCATGTCCATCAAACCGACAAATCCCTCGGATCCATAGCCGGCGCCCACCATATATTCCATGCCAAGGGCGTCTGCCTCGCGTTCATTGTCACGGCTGTAGGATGCCAGTAAGGCGCCGGCACTGATTTGGCCAAGCTGCTCGGCCAAATCTCCCAGGGCCGCGCTCTGGGTTCCGGCCAGGGCCGACACGCCACCGACCACCGCCTGGGTGAGCATTCCTTTTGACATCTGCTCAGCCGAATGGCGAGCATTGACGTGACCCAGTTCATGGCCCAGCAGGGCGGCCAGCTCAGCTTCGTTTTCCAACGACAGCATAATGCCGCGGGTGGTCGCAATGGTGCCGCCGGGAAAAGCGTAGGCATTGACATACGTCGCATTGACCACCCGAAACGAATAAGGCATATGGGGCCGATGGGATTTAGCCGCCATTTTGTTGCCGACCTGGCTGACATAGGTGTTTAATTGGCTGTCCTGCACCGCTCCAAAATCGCTGGAAATCTGTATGGGTGAATACTGCTGGTCGATTTGTACTTCAGTATCCTCTGATACCAGCATCAACTGCTTTTTGCCGGTGACCGGGTCTGTGGCGCATCCAAACACATAGCCGGCAGCGGCCATTGAGGTTAGCCACAAAAAATCGCGGCGTGTTAGCGTACGAGTGATGTTTACACTCAAAGGCTTGTCTGACATATCGATCTCCTCAACTGTTACATTAGTTTCTTTTAAAAACTCTGGAGTAATGGAGTAGTGGAGTATTGGAGTGTTGGGCAAGATTGAAAGGATTCTGTTAAGCCTTTTTTACAATACTCCAGTCCGGCCTTCGTAGCCGATGCTACTTCGGCGGAGTAGGCCACTCCAGTACTCCAACACTCCTGAACATTATAAAGCACTGAGATGCCCGATAAATCATTTGAATATGACTTCTTAATCACCCCTTTGGGGCGTTATCAGCGTATATGTCTGCAACAATCGCTTGCCGAGGGTGGCAGCCAGTTGTTTAAAAAAGATGATGCCGTTTTCCGCATCTTCTTCTAAAATGTGGGATAATTTATCCCGGTCGGTTTTGAGCAATTTAGTGGCCTCTAAACATTGCGCCGAGGCGGAGTAGACATCTCCGCCGATAAGACTCGACCATCCAAAAGCTTCTCCGTTTGCCTTGGCGCAGTAAACCACTTGTTCCGGATCTCCGACGCTTAATTTTACACATCCGTTTAACAGGATGAAAAAGAATTTTGCGGGATCATTTTCTCTAAAAATAATGTCACCTTTGTTGTGCGAAGCGGTTTCGCAGATATCCATGAATTTTTTTACAAAATCCATACTCGTGCCCGTAAAAAGCTCAGACTGCTTAATATACATGATGGTTCCTATTCTTGCCTCCGGGCGGGATCAAATACCGTCCGAATTTTGTTTAACAGCGCTGCATTTCAGATGAGTCCATTTATGCCCGGGAATTGACCGCAATCAAATGAATCGAAAATTGGAAGTCGCTAGATTGACAATAGCGTTATAGATTGGACCTTAAGACGGTGTCTATATAAAATAAAGACACGGTCTTGTCAAAATAAACCCAATTTTCTTAAAAATTAACGCAAAATTCAAGGGGTAGGCCCAAAAAAGCCACAACCGATAAAACAGGTTGTGGCTTTTAAAGGTTTGTAGATGTGGCGATTTATGTGCGTTTGCGTCGGGCAAAATAAACGACCACAATAAGGGCCACGATAATGCCGATTAAAACGCCGAAGATTTCTACATTGGCGGCGATGAACATGGCGCGGCCGATGAGTTTTTGATGTTCCGCATCGGTTTTGGGTGCCAGTCCTGTTATGCTGCCGACTTTGGCAATCACACGATAAACAAAGCGGCCGGATGGAATTTCTTTATGACAGGACAGACATACGCCCACCCGTTCCATGTTATCGCGGGCTTCTTTGGACAGCGGTCCGGACAAAGGCCAATGTGACCCCACTGTTTGCATCTGCACGCCTTCTCGTGTGATGATTTGGTCCAGATCCATGGGCAAATCAGGGACTGGGCTGATCTGATATTTGGCGGTCTTGGTGACCAACTGCCCTTTTTCATTGGAAATATCGATATAAATGCCCTTGGTGTATTGCTGCAAATAGCGGCCGTCATGGGTTCCGTAGCCCAGCGCCTTCGAAGTCGCATGACAGGAAGTGCAAGTGCGTGCCTGGCGATTGGTGGTATGCGGCATGGCCGGCGCCATATCAATCCCCCGTTGGCCTTTGTCGCCGCCGCCTTCTTTTCCGGGCGCGGTGCGCCAGATTTTGTTGTGAATAAGCGTCTCGCCATCCGGTGCGACAACCGTGGTGATCTGCTGGCAACCGGGAATGACCGGGCTAACTCGGCCTTCGCCATTAATGCCTAAAACCGGATTTTCCCAACGCAGATATGAACGGTTTTCTGAGGTCTTGCCGTAAGCAACGCCTGGGGCAACCGGTGGTTTAACCTTACGCCAGGACTCAGCGGTGTGTCCATTGGCAAAATGAGTGTTGCCGGCGGCAACCCAGTCGGTGGCTTGCTTATCCCCTGAAAAATCCACCTTCACATGGCAACCATAACATTGTGGGGCCCAGGATGAATGGCAACCGTAGCACTCAATTGTTTCCATATGCTTGGGGGTGGTGATTTTGGCAGCAATGGCCGCATCTTTATTTTGCCATTTATCCTGCAGGTGAATCGATTTGAGAGTGGGAACTTCAAAATCCAAACCGCTGGCCGAATGCACGATGACCTTGTCGCCGTCCCGGACCACATTGCCGAAGGGATTGCCACGGGTTGTCAGCATGAAACCGTCTTTGCCTGGATAAACGGTGGCAAATTGGCTCTGATTCATCAGTAGCTCAGCGGTTGTTCCGCGCGGCGGTGCGTTGCTCAAATCCTGGTCGAATTCATCACCCCAGCCTAGAGGCAACTCCCAAGGATATTGGGTGGCGGTGCCGTGACAATCGGAACATTCGATTTCGACGTTGGCCAAAAGCGTGCCGGTAATATTGCCGTTGCCGTGCATGGAGGTGGTGGTATGGCAATCCTGGCAGAGCAGTCCGCCTTCGGGGTTGCCCTCGCGGGACTTGAGCTGGTGGTGCACATCATCCTTGATATACTGATAAAATTTAGTGTGCAGTTTGGGCTGTTTATTACCATCAGCCGTAAACGGGCTGCCATAGGGGAATTCCATCAAACCCAAAAAGGAGACACCGATGCGTTTACCGCGGTTATGGCAAGACACACAAGTTTCGTGGGGAATTCCCGAATAGACAATCCCATTTGCCACCACCTTGGTTTTGCGCGTTGACTGGATCGAATGCACCATGGCATGTCCGGTCTCGTCGCGTTTGACCGTTTGGTCGCCGCCTTCATACAGTCCGGCATTGTTGTAAGGAATGTGACATGCCGCACAGCCCATTCCGCGAAAATCACCGCGCTTATTGCGGCCCTTGACGCCCACATGGCAGCGCTGACAGTCGGTGCGAAGATAAGTAAAAATGGCGGTATGGGGTTTTTCGTTGAGTTCGGACAAATCGGTTTTGGGAACCTGTTCAAGGCTAGTCGGAAAATTGTCCGGATACTGTTTCATCAAGGCCTGGGTGTAGTCTTTGTATTTCTGGGTACCGAACACCGGTTCGGGTCCATCGGGATCATCCACATCATAATTGCCGTATTTTTTAGCATAACCGGTACTGGCCGGCCCCCAGCCCCAGAGGGCACCTTGAATCTTGCCGGCCTCGGTCTGCATGATCGAGCGGTATTGGGCGTACGTCCAATCATTATGGCATTGGCCGCAGATTTTTTCATTGACCCACACCGAAGCAGAATGCAGCACAAAGGTATCCAACGGGCTTCCCGCTGGAGCGCCAGTGTGAGCGATTTTAGCATCCTTTTCTTCAGCCGGATTGCCGCCATGGCAGACCACACAACCATTGGGATCGCCCAGTTTAGCGCCCATCTGATAAATTTGCTTTGCCATTTCGGAATTATGAGCCCGGATCGGCTCGATACCCATATGGCATTTGCCGGCAGCCAGGCAGCCGGTGTTGGGGGCGGGATACCCGGCGGGGTCCATTTCGGGCAGCGGGCTTGCAGCAGATGTTGACAGGGGCGAAAAGACCAAAAAGAGGGTAGCGAAAACAAAAAGAAACCGGACACTTCGTATACGAATTGAGCAGCTCATCTTCCCCTCCTTAACGCGCAAGATGTTTGATATGAATCGTTATCTTGTGTTTAATTATATGGAATAGCCCTTTTTGGGTGCGACTACATGAGCTATAGACTCGGAAAAAGGTCCGGTAATTATGGTTCTATATCTATTTGGATCTTGTTAACCATATATCTATTTCCAAGTCAAGGCGTCATCCGAGTTTCTTAGGCTTATTTATTGTCGCGAATAACGGTGCGGCTTCCTGCCTGGTACGATAGGTGATCACTATCGAATTGATCATCCCGGCAGTGTTAAATTTTTGCCACCGCCAGCCTACAATCTTACATTTTTGTAATATTTTTGGTTGCGTGTCGACATTTATGTATGATTGCCATTTATTGACTTTAGGCCCTACGCGTCGATGCATGAATGATAGGCATTTGAAATTATATTAATCTGGCACGATCATTGCGATAGAATCGGGCTTGAGCTGGATTAAAGGGTCTTTAATTATTAATTAGATCTTGATTTGGTTCAATTTTTTGTTTTTCATATTGAATTTATATGATATAAGCGACGGATTGGTAAAGCCCGGAGGTTCAAAGGAAGGAGGGCTTTTAGCAAAATTTTAAAGGAGGGAGACGCCACATTTAATTATTCCCAATTGGGGTTAGGTTAAGGTGCTGGCTGGCATTGTAACAAACAAAATATTTCTTCTCGACCAACCATCGGGAACCATTCCAATATGATGCCCCGTATGTTGTATCGCAGGTCCTGGGTTTGAGTCGTTCTTTAAGGGACTTACTACACACCTCCGATAAACTCCCATAAGATTTCTGACGATGAAGCGATTGACTACCATAACTTGAACCTATCTCAAAATTAGTAGATAACGTCCAAGGGTGCGACGTAAACGACTCGGCTGAGCCCATCGGCCGTGAGCTACATTCGGCCTGAGCTCATGTCGAAGGCAGGGCCGAACGGCTCGTCGCAGGCCGATTCAAAAGTGGAGCATACGCGCTAGTATTCGAGCATTTTGAATCGGTTTAGAACAAAGCCATTGGGCGTTAGATGCATTTTTGAGATAGGTTCTTGTAGCTTATCCTGCCCGAAGCGATAACCAGACTGCTCCGAATTCTTTACCGACAACGCACCGAATCCATCGCTAGGGCGATTTTATCCCTGTTGGGTGCATCCCGACAGGAATTTTCATCTGCAAGATGACACCTAAAAAAGGAGACAAATTCCCATGTGTCGCTTATTTGCCATTACCAGTCAAGAGCCGTTATCACCCATGGTCGCTTTGAATGCGCTCGATGTGATGCGCGAAGGTCATGATTGCTCGGGTGTCGGGATTTTCCTGCGTGATCTGGCCGGCCCCTTCGACGACATTAAAGATGCGCCCATATTATCGGGGATATTCAGCGATAAAGGCTTAAAACGGTTAGATACGTTCATGATGGATATTGGCTTTATGACCAAATATAAAATTTCGGTCAAGTTGCCCAAGGTACCGCCGCCTGGCGTACCCAAGCGTGATGTCTATCTGATTCGGGCATATGAATATCCGGAAGAATGGGAGGATATGAACCAGTCGCAGCTTTACGAGCAACTGCTTAAAATCAGGCTTCAGCTCAGAGCGATGGGAGAAGAAAAAAAGGACATGATCGTCTTTTCCTTCTGGCCGGATGTTATTATGATCAAAGAAATCGGCGATCCCATGCTGGTTGCCGAGCATCTGAATCTTGACCGCAAAGAGCTTTATGCCAGAGTCATCATGGCCCAGGGACGGCAGAACACCAACTATGCCATTACCCTGTATGCCTGCCACCCGTTTTTTATCCAAGGCTATGCGACCATGACCAATGGTGAAAATACCGCATTTGTACCCATCCGATCATTTTTAGAATCCAGAGGATTTGCCGGCTATACTGGCTATCAATCCGATTCAGAGGTGTTTACCCATATCCTGCATTACACGGTAAAAAAACTCGGGCTCAGTTTAGAGACCTATAAACATATCATCACACCGTTGCAGGACGAAGATTTGCATGATCATCCCAATAGCCATTATTTAAAGAATCTAAAGCAAACCTGCCGCCCGTTGATCATCGATGGGCCCAACTGCGTCATTGGCTGTCTTCCGGACCACAGCTTGTTTATGGTGCAGGATCGCAAGAAACTGCGGCCGGGCGTCGTTGGCGGCAAACCCGGTATCTATGCCTTTTCTTCAGAACTTTGCGGCCTGGACGCAGCCATTCCGAATCGGGATAAGAGCAAAGATTTTCAACCGATGCATCTGGACACGGCTTTTGTCGGTCCGGGGCGTCAGGAGGTTACATTATGGAACCAGAAAGACCCATTGCCCCTTCCACACTGAGTGTTAAAGATTTACCGTGGCAGATTTTATGGGACATGGATAAATGTACACTTTGCGGCAAGTGCACAGCGGTTTGTCCGGTCAATGCCATTGAATTAGGGGTTTTTCGCAAGCGCATCTTAGAACCCCCGACGGATATTACCCAAGAGACAGCCACAGCCTTTAAAAGCTATTACGGCATCCGGCAAAAAACTGATCCGGCTTACCGTTGTGTCGGCTGTGCCATGTGCACCATGGTTTGTCCCAATGATGCCATTGTGCCCTGTCGAACGGATGAGTCTGATAAGCTCAAGTTTCACATTGACCAGGGCGGTCAACCCCGCAGACGGGGCGGACGACGCAATGCACCTGGGGGCGTGTTGGACCGCTTAAAGTTTATCCGGATATCAATGTTGACCGATCCGGCTCTGGACGCTGGTCGTCATGAATTTGAAATGCGCACTTTACTGGGCCGGGTTTTACCGCCCGAAGAAAATTTGAAATTTCTAAGCGTCAATGGCTGGATCCCTCCGGTGCGCGAAATTTATCCTTTGATTATCGGCGCCATGTCCTTTGGTGCGTTGTCGCCCACCATGTGGGAAGGGTTACAGATGGGGGTGGCCTATTTAAATGAAGAATTGGGGATGCCGGTGCGGATCTGTACCGGTGAAGGCGGTTGCCCACCGCGACTGCTGCGATCTCGATTTTTAAAATATGTCATCTTGCAGATTGCCAGTGGATATTTTGGCTGGGATGAAATCATTCATGCGATCCCTGAAATGAAAGAAGATCCCTGTGCAATCGAAATCAAATACGGGCAGGGGGCCAAGCCCGGTGATGGCGGATTGCTGATGTGGTACAAGGTCAATAAGCTGATTGCCGCCATTCGGGGTGTGCCCACCGGTGTGAATTTGCCGAGTCCGCCCACCCACCAGACCAAATACTCGATTGAGGAATCAGTGGCTAAAATGATTCAGTCCATGTACATGGCCTGGGGATTCCGGGTACCGGTCTATCCGAAAATATCCGGTACCTCGACGGCGCTGGCGGTTTTAAACAACCTAACCCGTAATCCCTATGCTGCCGGACTGGCCATAGACGGTGAGGACGGAGGCACGGGCGCGGCCTACAATGTGTCCATGAACCACATGGGGCATCCCATTGCCAGTAATATTCGTGACAGCTATCTGACGCTCATAGAACTGGGCATGCAAAACCAACTGCCATTGCTAGCCAGTGGAGGCGTCGGTAAAACCGGAAACCTGGCGGCCAATGCGGCAGCCCTTATCATGTTGGGCGCCAGCGGTGTGCAAATCGGCAAATATGTCATGCAGGCAGCCGCAGGGTGTCTGGGCTCCGAATCCGACCGCTGCAACATTTGTAATATCGGCCTCTGCCCCAAGGGTATTACTTCTCAAGATCCCCGTTTGTACCGGCGGCTTGATGCTGAACAGGTGGCTCAGAGACTGGTCGATCTTTATTTGAGCTTTGACACCGAACTGAAAAAAATCGTGGCCCCGCTGGGACGATCGACCTCGTTGCCCATCGGTATGTCCGATGCGCTGGGTATTGATGACCCCAACATAGCAGAACGGTTAAAGATAAAATATGTAGTTTAAACTTAAATTTAAGGAATCATGCAACGATCTTGTTTCGAGAACGAGGACGAGGACGACGACGAGGACGATGTCTATTGAACCGTAAATCGTACTCGTCCACGGTAAACAAAACGAGGTCATTCAAAGTGCGCTAAAGTGACTAAAGTGATCTAAAGCTCAAATCGGATATTCTCCGTATTGAAATTTTAGGCATTTTAGGCACTTCCAACTTTAGGCACTATTCATTTTGGAGACCATAAATGGATAACCAACAGGCTGATAGTAATAAACCACCCCGGATGATTGCCGGAAGTTTCGGTGGCAAACGGGTGGAGTCCAGAGTCTTGGAAGAGAAAATACAGGATGCGGTGGCACAGGGTCAACGTTCGCTTGAAATTAAAGCTTTCGGACAGCATGGCATCGGCGGTCGGCTCTGGAGCGCAGGTACAGACACCATTCAAATCAAAATATCGGGCCATCCTGGACAACGGGTGGGCTCTATGGGTTTTCCCAACACATTCATCGAGGTTCTGGGACCGGCGTCAGATGATGTGGGCTGGTTGAATGCCGGGGCCGAGATTGTCGTGCATGGAAATGCGGGCAACGGCTGTGCCAATGCCATGGCACAGGGCAAAATTTCAATCGCCGGCAACATCGGTGCCCGTGGGATGACCATGACCAAGCACAATCCGCGTTTTGCGCCACCCGAACTCTGGGTGCTGGGTTCGGCTGGCGATTATTTCGGTGAATTTATGGCTGGCGGTGTTGCGGTGATTTGTGGGTATGAAGCCCAGGACCCTGATAATGTATTGGGCTATCGACCCTTTGTGGGCATGGTTGGTGGTAAGGTGTTTTTCCGTGGCCCGCATGCCGGCTACAGTCAAACCGATGCCAAACTGATCCCGATTGCCGACGAGGATTGGAACTGGTTGGTTGAAAACCTGAAGCTTTTTTTGCAGCGAATCGATCGAAGCGAGCTGTTGAAAGGGTTTAGCGATAGAGCACAATGGCAACTTTTGGTGGCCCGCAGCGCACAAGAAAAAGTATCCAGTCCGATGCGTTCCATGTCTTCATTTCGATCAGACGTGTGGGATAAAGAGCTGGGTCAGGGCGGCTTGATCGGTGATTTGACACAGCTGGACCGCTCCCCGAGTCCGCTGATCACCAATAGTTTTATGCGGCGATTTGTTCCGGTCTGGGAAAACCGTAAATACGCAGCTCCCTGCGAAGCCACCTGTCCCACCGGTATTCCTGTGCAGGAAAGATGGCGTCTGATCCGAGAGGGGCGCGTGGATGAAGCGGTCGATCTGGCTTTGGGCTATACGCCCTTTCCGGCATCGGTCTGCGGTTACCTGTGTCCCAATGTGTGTATGCAATCCTGTACGCGTCAAATTTCAGCTATGGCACCGGTGGATGTCACCCAGCTGGGCCAAGCAAGCCTTAAAGCCAAATTGCCTGATCTTCCAGCGGAAAGCGATAAGAAAATTGCGGTCATCGGTGGAGGGCCGGCCGGCATTTCTGTTGCCTGGCAGTTGCGTCAGGCCGGACACCAAGTCACGATTTATGAGGTGGCCAAAAAGCTGGGTGGTAAAATAACGCGCCAGATTCCCGAAAGCCGCATTCCCAAAAAGGTGATCAGCGAAGAAATGCGCCGGATCGAAAAAGTGATTCCCCGCGTCAATTTACAGCAACCGCTGAGTGCTGAAGATATTGATCAGCTCAAAGAAGATTTTGACTTTGTCGTTATTGCCACTGGCGCCCAAAAACCCAGGCGTCTGCCGATCTCCGGTAATGAAAGAGCTGTAACCGCTTCTGATTTTTTAGAAGCGGCCAAAGCCAACAAAGCCAAAGTGGGCCAACATGTCGTCATCATCGGCGCCGGCAATGTCGGCTGCGATGCAGCCGCTGAGGCCCATCGCCTGGGTGCCCGTAAAATTACCTTGCTGGATATCCAGGAGCCGCTGTCTTTTGGCAAAGAAAGACAGGCGGCCGAGGCTGTGGGCGCCGAATTCAAGTGGCCGGTTGCAACTGAGGAAATTACGGCAACCGGTGTTAAGCTCACCACTGGAGAAGAGCTGCCGGCCGATACAGTCATTGTTTCCATTGGTGACGTGCCGGATCTGACGTTTATTCCCAAAAGTGTGCGAACCGAAAACCACTTTGTTAAAGTCAACGACCACTACCAGACATCCGACATGCAAATCTTTGCCATCGGCGATGTGGTTCGACCGGGTCTGTTGACTGAGGCCATCGGTTCGGGACGTATCGTTGCAAGCACGATTTGTGACATTTTAGAAGGTAAACGACCGGCGTTTGAAAAGCGTGCTATGATTGATCGCCAGCGGATAACCCTGGAATATTTCGATCCCCGCATTACCGAATTTGCGGATCTAGATCACTGCGGAGCGCAATGCTCATCCTGTGGCGCCTGCCGGGACTGCGGCATCTGCGTAGCGGTTTGTCCTCAGGCAGCCATCAGCCGCAAAGCGCTTGAAAATGATGGCTATGAATATGTCGTCGATGAAAATCTGTGTATCGGCTGCGGCTTTTGCGCCGGTGCCTGTCCGTGTGGGGTGTGGGATTTGGTCGAAAATACCCCAATCGAATAGGTTTCCAATCCCTAAATGGCTCTTTTTCCGATGAGCTGTGTTCTCCGCGGATTTCAACCTGCAACGTACTTCAAGTACGCTGCAGGCTAAAATCCTTGTGCGGCCTTGCTCATCGAAAAAATACCTCATCTATGGATTGGAAACAATTCCAAGATATGCTTTAATTGGAGCTTGAAATCTGACTGTAACGAATTTGCTTTATAGCTCTTAGAGAAAATTTTAAAAAAAGTAGAAAACCCCAGGTTTTTTCCGAGGGCAAGGCGCAATTCGGTTCGAAAGCGGAGCGTACACGATAGTACGTGAGCATTTCGGAGCGGATTGCAACACAGCCATCGGGAAAAAGATGGGGTTTTGAAAAAGAGATTATGGATGCATTACTAGCTCTAGAGGACGGCCGCACGTTTCCTTGTCGGTCCTTTACCGGACCGGGGGAAGCAGCGGGTGAAGTCGTATTTAACACCAGCATGACCGGCTACCAGGAAGTCCTCACCGATCCCTCTTACAGCGGGCAACTGGTGGTCATGACCTATCCGCTGATCGGAAATTACGGGGTCAATCCCGATGACATTGAATCCGACCGCATACAGGTGGCCGCTTTTATCATTAAAGAGTACCAGGCCTATCCTAGCAATTATCGATCAACGGCAAGTCTGGCCGATTACCTCATCGACCAGGGCATCATGGGCGTTGAAGGTTTGGACACTCGGGCCATTACACGGCATATTCGCAACGCCGGTGCCATGCGGGCTGCGATCTCCACAGATGTGCTCTCACCGGCTTCTTTGGTTGAAAAAGCCAATGACATACCCCAAATGGCTGGCTTAAATCTGGCGATAGAGGTGACCACCGCGCAACCCTTTTATTGGGACAACGGCAAACCGCGTATTCTCAAACCTGACAGCCACCCATTGGACAAGTCGGTTTGGCAGCATCGCGGAGTCAAACGTTCGGTGGTGGCTTTTGATTTTGGAATCAAGTTCAATATATTGCGGCAACTTGAGCAAGCCGGTTTTGAACTGATCGTGGTGCCGTCTTCGACAACTGCCGAAACAGTCCAAGCGATGGCGCCCGACGGCATTTTTTTGTCAAACGGTCCGGGCGATCCTGAGCCGGTGAATGATGCCATTAGCACCATAAGATCGCTGTTGGACTATCGACCCATTTTTGGCATCTGTCTCGGACACCAGCTCCTCGGTCTGGCGCTGGGCGGGACCACTTTTAAATTGAAATTCGGTCATCGGGGTGCTAATCAACCGGTCAAAAATATCCGATCCGGGCGGGTCGAAATTACCTCACAGAACCATGGATTTGCAGTTGATACAGAATCACTCCAGGAAAACAATGTTGCAATTACCCATATTAATTTAAATGACAACACGCTGGAGGGTTTTCGGCACCGCCAATACCCGATCTTTTCGGTGCAATACCATCCTGAAGCATCTCCAGGTCCGCACGATGCACGTTATCTCTTTGATGAGTTTAAGGAATTGATGAAATAAGGTTTGATTGGTTCGATTGGTTCCATTGGTTGTGCCATTTTATTCGATTTCACCGTAACCAATCAAACGAATAAAGCCAATCAAACCAATTTAACAAAAAATTAAGTTATGCCCAAACGAAAAGACATTCAACGGATTTTAATCATCGGTGCTGGTCCGATCATCATCAGCCAGGCATGTGAATTTGATTATTCCGGGACCCAGGCCTGCAAAGCCCTCAAAGAGGAGGGCTTTGAAGTCATCCTGGTCAACTCCAATCCCGCTACTATCATGACGGACCCGGAAACAGCGGACCGAACCTATATCGAACCGGTGACACCCGAAGCCGTGTCTCTGATCATTGAGCGGGAAAAACCTGATGCGCTGCTGCCGACCCTTGGCGGCCAGACGGGATTGAACACGGCCATCGAAGTTGCCCATAGGGGGGTACTTGAAAAATTCGGCGTTGAAATGATCGGTGCCTCCACAGCGGCCATCAAAAAAGCCGAAGACCGCGATCTCTTTCGTAAGGCCATGACCAATATCGGATTGCGAATTCCACAAAGCGGCATCGCTGAAAACATGAGCGAGGTTCGTAAAATTGCCGATTCGATTGGATTTCCCATTATTGTGCGCCCCAGTTTCACCCTCGGCGGCACTGGCGGCGGCGTGGCCTATAATGCCGATGATCTTTTCCAACTTTCGCGGGCCGGTTTGGATGCCAGCCTGATCGATCAGGTCATGCTCGAAGAATCGGTGATGGGCTGGAAAGAATACGAACTGGAGGTGATGCGCGACAAACAGGATAATGTGGTCATCGTCTGTTCGATTGAGAATGTAGACCCAATGGGAATCCACACCGGCGACAGCATCACAGTGGCTCCGGCTCAAACCCTCAGTGACAAAGAATACCAGATGATGCGCAATGGCGCGATTGCCATTATGCGCGAAATCGGGGTCGACACAGGCGGTTCCAATGTGCAATTCGCCATCAATCCCGAAGATGGCGAGATGGTGGTGGTTGAAATGAATCCAAGGGTATCGCGCAGCTCAGCTCTGGCATCCAAGGCCACTGGTTTTCCGATTGCCAAGATTGCCGCCAAGCTGGCGGTGGGCTATACCCTGGATGAAATCGCCAACGACATTACCGGTGAAACGCTGGCCTCTTTTGAACCCACCCTGGATTACTGTGTGGTCAAAGTGCCACGTTGGACGTTTGAAAAATTTCCCGAAACGCCGGATTTTTTGACGACTTCCATGAAATCAGTGGGCGAAACCATGGCCATCGGTCGGACGTTTAAAGAAGCCCTTCAAAAGGGATTGCGCTCTCTTGAAATCGGTCGCTATGGTCTGGGAGCGGACGGCAAAGGCCCGGCCCGGGATCAGGACGGCCAAAATAACCTGCCATCCCAATCTGAAATCCAGCAAAAACTGACCTCGCCCAACTCGCAGCGTATTTTTTATCTGCGTTATGCCCTATTAGTGGGAATTCCGGTGCGCACGATCTATCGAATGACAGGAATCGATCCCTGGTTTATTTATCAGCTGGCACAGATTGTTGACCTGGAACAGCAAATTCAAACCGCCGGCGCCACACTGTCAGATGCGCTGTTAAAGCAGGCTAAAGAGTGGGG
>JAAUXY010153685.1_pt1 | contig 28525 bp, 20 predicted proteins | sample 7278121 | NCBI WGS metagenome assembly JAAUXY01 (sample SAMN14350117, study PRJNA611818) | marine sediment metagenome | isolation source: surface marine sediment (1.8m) | place: French Polynesia: Moorea | collected 2018-08 | reverse complement strand
TTCCCTGGCGACTCACCCACTGCCCACGGAGCTAGACCTTGGAGATCTCGATCCGCCAGGAGTCCTCGCCGAGGGAACGTAACTCATTGAAAACCGGATCGTTTTGGTCCGTCTGCCAGTCTGTCGCCAGGGTCTCGTTCATGACGTAGTCACGGTGAGCCGCGAGCGCGGCGTCGACCGCGGCCGAGCCAGCAACGCCGAGAACGATTCTATCGCTGACTTCGAGCCCGGCCTGTTTGCGCGCGTCCTGGATCGAGCGCACGAGTTCGCGCGCAAAACCCTCGTTAACGAGTTCGTCACTCAAGGTCGTTTCGAACTCGGTCAGGAAGCCGGCGTCTTCCGCGCAGGCATAGCCTTCCTCGGCGCTGGTTTCGACGATGAGCTCCTCGGGCTCGAACATGACCGCTCCGGTACTGAGCGTCATCTCTGTCGCTACGCCCCGCATGACGTTGCCGGCGATCGCCGCGCCGTCGGCCGCTTCGAGCGCCTTGCGAATCTCGGGGATCAGCTTGCCGTATTTCTTGCCCAGCTCGGGCAGCTTGGGCTTGATGCGGTAGCTGATATGGGCCGCGTCGCGAGCGATGAACTCGATCGACTTGACGTTGAGCTCCTCGAGAATCTGCTCGCTGTGGTCCTCGAGCGCCGCGGCCGCCGTGTCGTCCGGCGCGCGGACGCGCAGCAGCGCAAGCGGCTGGCGCGTTCGAACGCCCGACTGGTTGCGCGCGGCCCGGCCCAGGCCGATGACTTTCTGCACCACGTCGATGTCGTGCAGCAGCGCATCGTTCTGCCAGGCCGGATCCGCTTCGGGCCAGCCCGCCATGTGCACGCTGTCGGGTGCGTCCGGATGTACGCTCTTTACGAGGTTCTGGTAGACGTGCTCGGCCAGGAACGGAACGAACGGCGCCATGAGCCGGTGTGCCGCATCGAGGCACTGGTACAGCGTGCGATAGGCCGAGTGCTTGTCGGCCTTGTCCGTCGACTTCCAGAAACGGCGCCGGTTTCGGCGCACGTACCAGTTCGACAGCTGGTCCACGAACGCTTCGATCGCGTCGCCGGCACCTTTCGCATCGTAGCGATCGAGCGCCGCGGTCACGGTCTCGATCGTCTTGTGCGTCAGCGCCATCGCCCAGCGGTCGATCTCGGGCCGCTCTGCCAGCGGTACATCCTCGGTCACGTCGATGTCATCGAGACGGGCGTAGAGCACGAAGAAGCCGTAGGTGTTCCAGAAGGTGTTGATGAAGGAACTTGCGACGTCGGCGACGATGTCGACGGAGATTCGCTTCTGCACATCGGGCGACAGCCGCGCGAGGAAGTACCAGCGCAGCGCGTCCGCGCCGGCCGTGTCGAACACGTCGTACGGGTTGATGATGTTGCCGAGCGACTTCGACATCTTCTTGCCGTCTTTGTCGACGATGTGGCTCAGGCAGATGACGTTCTGGTACGCCACGCTGTCGCTGACGAGCGTCGCAATCGCGTGCAGCGTGTAGAACCAGCCGCGCGTCTGGTCGATGGCTTCGCAGATGAAGTCCGCCGGGAAGTGCTTCTCGAACTTGTCCTCGTTCTCGAACGGGTAGTGCCACTGGGCGTAGGACATGGCGCCCGAGTCGAACCAGCAGTCGATGACCTCGGGAACGCGCGTCCATGTGCGCCCGTCCTTCTCGAACGTCACGTCGTCGACGGCGGGCCGGTGCAGGTCGAGCTCGGAAAGCTCCTTGCCTGACAGCTCTTCGAGTTCCGCGACGGAGCCAATGCAAAGGTACTCGCCCTCGCCGTCCGTCCATACCGGCAGCGGTGTACCCCAGAAACGCTCGCGCGACAGCGCCCAGTCGATGTTGTTCTCCAGCCAGTTGCCGAAGCGGCCGTCGCGAATGTGCTCGGGCACCCAGTTGATGGTCTGGTTGAGCTCGGCCATGCGCTCGCGGAACTTCGATGTGCGGATGTACCACGCGTTCTTCGCGTAGTAGATGACCGGGTCCTTGGTACGCCAGCCGAACGGGTAGTTATGAACGTAGCGTTCGGAGCGAAACATGATGCCGCGCTCCTTCAGTATCCGGATCAGCGGTTTGTCGGCGTCCTTGAAGAACATGCCAGCGACCGGCTCGACGGCATCGATGAAATTGCCATCGAGGCCGACACCGTGCACGACGGGAAGATCGTTGGCCTGGCCGAGCGCCAGGTCATCGACACCGTAGGCCGGCGCCGTGTGCACGATACCCGTGCCGTCCTCGGTGCTGACGAAGTCGGCCGCGTAGACCTTGAACGCATTCGGCGTGTCGACATCCAGGTAGTCGAACAGTCGCTCGTAGCGGATGCCAACGAGCTCGGCGCCCTTCACGGTCTTCACGACCGTGTGCTCCTGGTCACGGAATACGGCCTCGCGCAGCGCCTCGGCGACGATCAAGGTCTCGCCATCCGTCTCGCAGTAGCTGTAGTCGATGCTCTCGCCAACCGCGAGTGCGAGGTTCGATGGCAGCGTCCACGGCGTCGTCGTCCAGACGAGGAACGCGGTGTTGTCCTCGTCGGCGAGCTTGAACCGGACCGTGATCGACGGGTCCTCGGTCTCCTCGTAACCTTGCGCGAGTTCATGCGACGACAGCGTCGCGCCGATGCGCGGGTCGTAGGGCACAACCTTGTAGCCCCGGTAGATCAGGTCCTTGTCCCAGATGTCCTTCAGCAGGTGCCAGACCGACTCGATGAAGCTGTTGTCGAGCGTGTAATAGGCCTCGTCCAGATTGACCCAGAAGCCCATGCGTTCGGTCATGGCCTCCCAGTCGCTGATGTAGGTCATGACCGACTCGCGGCACAGCCGCGCGAACTCGGCGATGCCGACCTTTTCCTCGATCTCCTGTTTGTCGAAGCTCTCGATACGGCCTTCGCTCATCAGCCGCTTCTCGACCTCGTGCTCGACGGGCAGGCCGTGCGTGTCCCAGCCGGCTTTGCGCGGCACGTGGTAGCCCTGCATCGTCTTGTAGCGCGGGAATACGTCCTTGAAGCTGCGCGCCAAGACGTGATGGATGCCCGGCTTGCCGTTCGCGGTCGGCGGGCCTTCATTGAAGCTCCACTGCGGCTTGCCCTCGGTCTGCTCGAGCGTCTTCGCGAACGTGTCGTGCTCACGCCAGAACTCGAGCACCTCGGTCTCGATGGCCGGACCGTCGTAGCGACCCTGTACTTCCTTGAAACTCAAAATCGACCTCTCACAAACAAAAAAGCCCCGGCGCTTAGATAAGCGCCGGGGCGACATTAATCGCGGTACCACCCGACTTCTGCACCCCTTCAACAAGGGCGCCTCGTGGATCTAACCGATCCGTCGCCCGTGTCGTGGGCCAGCCGGCCAGGCCTACTCGGCGGTGCCTTTCGGTTGGCGACTCCGGGGTGATATTCGGCGGATTCGGTCCCGGGGCTCACACCCTCCCCCGGTCGCTTCGGCCCGAATGGCCCGCCTGTTCGTCCCCATCGACGTCTCTCGCGGAGAGTAGTGTCGAACTGCTCGAAAAACAAGCAGTTTGCACGCCCGGACGTGTGCGAGGAGGCGTATCAATCTGTTTCGATCGGGCCCGTCCATGGCCAATGCCGGTACAATGCGCCGCCATAACAAAGCGCCAACGCATAACACGATCCCCGGGATTCTCATGAACAAGCTTCTTCTGGCCACGCTGCTGTTGGCCCCGCTCGCATTCGCCGACGACGAAATCGACTTCTGGCCCGGCGCCAGTTACGACCCGGCCGTGCCGACCATCGAGTCGGTCGTCGGCCACGCGCCGGGCGAACGAATTACGTGGGTCCACGACGCCATCCGCTACTTCGAGGCGCTCGAATCAGCCATGCCGGACCAGGTTTCCGTGCACCGTTACGCGCAGTCCTGGGAGGGGCGCGACCTGATCTACGTCATCATCTCGTCGGCCGAGAACATGGCGCGCATCGACGAGGTCAAGGCCGGCATGCAGGCGTTGCGCGATCCAGGCCGGACCACGCCGGCCGAGGCAGCCGAGATCATCGAATCGCAGCCCGCCGTCACGTGGCTCTCTTACAGCGTGCACGGCAATGAGATCTCGTCCACCGATGCCGCCATGCTCACCGCGTATCACCTGCTCGCCGCACGCGGTGAAGATCGCATCGACCAGATCCTCGAAGAGACCGTCGTCGTCATCGACCCGATCCAGAACCCGGACGGACGCGACCGTTTCATCCACTCCTTCGAAATGGCGGAGGGCCTCGTGCCGCTCGCGGACCGGCTCGCCGCCGAACACGACGAACCCTGGCCCAGTGGCCGCGTCAACCACTACCTGTTCGACATGAACCGCGACTGGTTCATCCTGTCGCAGCCGGAAACGCAGGGCCGCGTCGCGGCGATACAGGAGTTCTACCCGGTCGCCTTCGTGGACGCGCACGAGATGGGTTCGGACCAGACTTACTACTTCGCGCCCGAGGCCGTGCCGTTCAACCCGCATCTCGCTGACGACCAGCGCGCGAGCCTCGAACTTTTCGGCCGCACCAATGCCCGCTGGTTCGACCGCTTCGGCATCGACTACTTTACGCGCGAGATCTTCGACGCCTTCTATCCTGGCTACGGCGCCAGCTGGCCGTCCTACTTCGGCAGCGTCGCGATGACCTACGAGCAGGCATCGGCCCGTGGTCTCGTGATCCGCAAGTACGACGGCAGCGACATGAGCTACGCGGAAACGGTGCGCAACCACTTCGTGACTTCGCTCGGCACGGCTGAAACGACCGCCGCAAACCGGCAGAAGCTGCTGGAGGACTTTTACAATTACCAGCGTTCCGCGATCGCCGAGGGCTCGCGCGAGGCCATCAGCGCCTACGTCCTACCTACCCAGAATGACCAGGCTGGCGCCAACAAACTCGCGGCCCTGCTCGTCCGCCAGGGCGTCGAGGTCGGCATGGCGACCGAGGATTTTCGCGCCTGCGGCCAGAGCTTTGGCGCGGGCAGCTACGTGATCAATCTCGCGCAGCCGGCGAAGCGCCTTATCCGGACGCTGCTCGACGTCGACGTACCGATCGACGAAGCCTTCATGAAGGAACAGGAACGGCGTCGCGCAAAGGGGCTGCCGGATGAGATTTATGACGTCACGGCCTGGTCGCTGCCCCTCATGATGAATCTCGAGTCGGTCGCCTGCAGCCGCGCAGTGAGCGTCGCAACCACCCCTGCCAGCAGCGACTTCGTCCAGCCGGGCAGCGTGTCCGGCGGCGAGGCCTCGGTCGCCTATCTCGTGCCCTGGGGCGAGGCAACGGCAGCGCGTTTCCTGGCGCACGCTTTCCGCAACGGACTGACCGTCAAGAGTGCGGACATGCCATTCACGCACGAAGGCCGTCGCTACTCTAGCGGTACGCTGATCATCGACGTCGCCGACAATCCCGACAACCAGCACCAGATGATCCGCCACATTGCAGAACTCTCGGGCGCGAATGTGGTCGCCGTCGATGACAGCTGGGTGACGGATGGCCCGAACTTCGGCAGCGGCAACGTCGTTCGCCACACTCCACCCACGGTCGCCATCGCCTGGGACCGGCCGACCAGCCAGTACAGCGCCGGCAACACGCGCTTCGTCATCGAGCGCCAGTTCGACTATCCCGTTACGCCGATTCGTACCGCGCGCATCGCAACGTCGGATCTCGGTAACTACGATGTACTGATTCTTCCTGAGGCCCGCGGCGCCGGCTATGCGCCCGTTCTCGGCGAGGCCGGCATCCAGAACCTCAAAGACTGGGTCGCGAAAGGCGGCATCCTGATCGCGGTCGGCAACGCGAATCGCTTCGTCGCGGACGCCAACGTCGACATCGCCTCGATCCGCCGTGAGAGCGCGGTCATCGAGACTGACGACGACGGCAAGTCCGGCGGCGGCAAGGGCGATGGTGGCGGCGATGAACCCGCCGACCCGACCGTCGAAGGCAGCTACCTCGAAAGCGCTGACGACTACGCTGCATCAATTACGCCTGAACGGAAAGACCCGGACTCCGTCGGCGGTGTCCTCGTCAACGCCAGCGTCGACCCTGACCACTGGCTGGGTGCCGGCGTAGCGGAAACGCTTCACGTCCTCGTGCGCGGATCTGATATCTACACACCTGTGCGGCTCGACAAGGGCACCAACGTCGCGCGCTTCACGTCAGCCGACGAACTGCTGACCAGCGGCTACCTGTGGGAGCAGAACAAGAAGCAGCTCGCTTTCAAACCGTTCGCGGTCGTGCAGCCGCACCAGCGCGGCTACGTGATCTCCTTCACGCAGGATCCGAATGTGCGTGCGTACCTCGATGGCCTGAACGTGATTTTCATGAACGCGATCTTCCGCGGCAGCGCGCACGCGCGCCCGGCGCGTTAGCGTCTGCCGAAATCGTCGCGCGTGAACATGCGCGGCGTTTCGGGATCGGCAAAGCGGTCGGCTAGCGCGCGCACCTGCGCGACGAGCGCCGCGCGTTCCTCGCGAAGCTCTTTCACGTCCTCGCTGAAGCGTGCGAGACGCAGGACGGCGAGCATCGACACCAGCAGGTTGGTCTCGGCCTCGAGCAGGCGAACGGACGCCGCGAAACTCAGGAACAGCAATACCAGCGTCACAAGCCCGATCAGCCAACCGAAGTTCAGCCCGACCAGGGTCGCGACCGCGATGTATATGACGGGCAGCAGCAGGATTGTCGCGAACACCTTGAGCGTCGCGATGTCATCCATTTCGTAGCTGAAACGCTCGCCGACCAGGGACGCAATCCAGCCGACCGGCAGGTGCAGCAGCCCGCCGGGAATGGCTATCGGCAGCAGCACGAGCATCGTCAGGAATCGGGACAGTGCCTTGCGGATTGCCGTGCCGGGCGGTATCTCCTGGCGCAGCTGGTAGTCCTTCAGGCCGAGCATTTCCAACCGTGCCTGGTAGTTCTCGGCGGCGTTCTGGAATTCCTGCATGTCGGGATGGTCGACAACTCTCAGGTAGCCGTCGATGAATCGCCGATTGAGCTCGACGTACTGCTGCGGCGAAAGCTCCACCGACGACGGCTTGTACAGCCTGCGCGCGATCTGCGCCTTGCGGATCGTGCTCCAGTCGGGCGCGTTCAGCGTCACGGCCCTGAGTGCGTCGGCGAGCAGTTCGGTCAGCGCCAGCACCGCCTCGCGTTCGTCGTTTCGATAACGTTCGGCCCATTCGGCGCCAACGACGATCGGCTCGCCGAACTCGATCAGGACCTGGCTCCGGAAGCGGTGCCGGTGGATGTAGTTGAGGCCGCAGGGAACGATCGACACCTCGGTCTTGCCGCGGGCGGCGACCGCCAGCGCGATGCGCGCCGTTCCGGTTTTCAGCTTTACCAGCTGCGACTCCGCGTGACTGATCCCCTCCGGGAATACGCCCATGGTCTGGCCGGCTTCCATGACCTCGTACAGTTTCTCGAACGCCCTGGAGTTGTCCGCGTCGTCTCCGTGTTCCTCGCGGCGATATACCGGGACTGCACCCGAGGCAGTCATCAGCGGCCCGAGCAGTGGAAACTCCCATAGCTTCGCACTGGCCATGAAATGCAGCGGCCAGCGGCCACACTTCGCGGTCAGCAGCCAGCCGTCCATCAACGCATTGGGATGGTTGCCGGCGAAAATGACGGCGCCGGTCTCGGGCACGTTCTCGAGGCCGGCCACGTCGATGCGCCGAAAGAAGGTGCTGGTGATCACGTGAACCAGCATTCGCACGAAGCGTCTCAGCATTTTTTACACCGCTTCTTGGAGTCGGTTGCAGTCACTGTGCGACGTACCACTAACAGCTGTCAAACCGATCGTGCACAGACCCGACCGTTCATGCAAAAGTGACTGATTTTCAGTGACTTAGCACCTAGTGTGGATCGCGCCGCAGATGCACCGGCAAATTCGCCGCCGCGCTGTCGGGAACTCAGGAGAAAGACATGATCCAACGCACACTTGTTATTTGTTCGGCCGGCCTGCTGAGCATGACCGCGCATGCCGAGTCGCTGGTGCCCTCGCCGTCCGTACCGAATATCGCGTTCGACGACGGCTGGGCATTTACCGTCGGCGCCGCACTCGAATACGAGTCCGAGTACGACGGCTCCGATGACTACGGTGTCGAATTCGAACCTGCCATCGGGCTGCAGTACCGGAGCGGCAACCAGGCCTGGTTCCTGGAAGGCCAGGAACTCGGCTGGCGCGCGCGGGCGCGTGACCAGTGGCTGCTGCAGGCGGGGCTGCGCTTCGAGGGTGGCCGCGAAGAAAGTGAGTCGGATGCCCTCACCGGTCTGGGCGACACGGACGACGAACTCATGGCGATGGTGGAGATCCGCCGGGGATTCGGCGCGAACTGGGACAACTGGGTCGCCGGCCGGGTTATGGCCGGTGGTAGTGACATCGGCGCGCTGGGCGTACTCGCTGCCGGTCACACCTTCGGCGCGAATCCACGCGGCACCGGGATCGATGTCTTCGCGTTCACGACTTTCGGCTCGTCGGCCTTCATTAACCGCGATTTCGGCGTCAACGAAGATCAAAGCGCTGGTTCGGGCCTGCCGGTCACCGATATCGACGGCGGCTATCGCTCCATCGGCATCGGCGTCATCGGCCGCTGGGAACTCGGCAACCGCTGGCAGTTCATTGGCGAAGCCGGCTATGAGAAGTACAGTGACGATATCGCCGACAGCCCGATAGCGCTCGACGACTACGAGGCAGAGGTCGGCTTCAGCGCGCTGTACGTGTTTTGAGATCAGCAGCTGAGGAGTCGACTGATGAAAACCTTCAACTTGACCAATGACGAAATCGAACGAATCCGGCGCGCTGCCAACTACCTTGGGTTTCCATGGCGGCCGATCTGTGAGCGACCGAAAACCGCGCGACGATTCCTGTACCGCGTCGAGGCTGAATTCGCGCGTAACCGGTGGGCGATGTCCTCCGTTGGCGGCAACCAACGCCGATTTGCCGTCGCATGATCATTGACCGCAACAACTCGACGCTGTTCGGCATTGCGCCAATGCGAGCGACACTGCCGGCCGCAGGCGTTGTGCTGACGGCCCTGTTTGTCGCCATGCGGCCAGCTGCCACCGAAGGTCTCGACGTGCTCGCCCGCTCAGCGTTCTGGGCCCTGCACATCGGCATCGGCCTTGCTGGCATCTACGTCGCGAGTCTCGTCGTGCGCCAGTCAGTGTTTCGGCGCTGGCCAGCGGCGCTCTCGGTGCTGGTCACGGGCCTGATCGGTGCGTTCATCGTCGCGCCTTTGTACCTTGTCGTCGAGGCCTTCATGCCGGTGCCCGCCGCCCAGATTCCCGATGATGCACTCGATCATTTCGCGGCCCGCGGTCCTGGCCAGGCCGTGATTGTCGAATACCTCGAGGTCGTACCGGCGTTCGTCAGCGCATGGTTCGCGATCAACCTGCCGCTGTTGCTGCGGCGCGGCGATGATGAGAGCGAGCCGAGCGACGGCGACGATGATCCGTCGGGCAGACGCGCATCGGCGGGAGAAGCGGAGGATGTCGACGATGCTCGGCGGATGTTTCTCGACAGCCTGCCCCGTGCTGTCGGCCGCGACATCGTTTCCGTGTCTTCGGACCTGCACTACCTGCACGTGCAGACGGTCAATGGTCGCGCGATGGTGCTCGGCAACCTGCGCGACGTAGTGCAGGCGTTCGGCGACGACGGACTGCTGGTCCACAAGTCACACTGGGTGTGCAGCCGGCACGTAAGCCGTTACACCGTCGCCGGGCAGCGTGCATTCTGCGAGATGAGCTCCGGTGCGAAAGTCCCGGTCAGCCGCCGCAAGCGCAAGGAAGTGAAAGCGATGTTTGGCGCCGCGAACGCGGTTCGTCTAGCATCGGTGCAATGAGCGCATTTCCCGACCCACGTATCGTCAAAGCCAACGGCCTCGACATGGCCGTCTACGAACAGGGCGAAGGCCCGGCCGTCATCCTGTTGCATGGTTTCCCCGAACTCGCCTTCTCCTGGCGGTTTCAGCTGCCGGCGCTCGCCGCCGCAGGCTATCGCGCAATCGCGCCGGACCAGCGCGGCTATGGCCGCACCGACGGTGCCGACAGCGTCGAAGGCTACGCGATGGAGCACCTGATCGCGGACGTTCACGGGCTGCTCGACGCTCTGGAACTCGAGTCGGCCACCTTCGTCGGCCACGATTGGGGCGCACTCATTCTCTGGCATATGGCGATGATCGCGCCGGGCCGGATCGACCGGCTGATTCAGCTCAACATCCCGCATTTCCCGCGCCCGCCGATCGACCCGATCCAGATCATGCGGCAGCGCTTCGGCGACGATTTCTACATCGTCAACTTCCAGGATTCGGACGAGGCCGATCGCAGCTTCGCGAGCGATCCAACGCATTTCTTCGATGTGATGATGCGCAAGCGGCAGGTAAGCCGCGAGCAGTTCGAACAGCTGCCGGACGAGATGAAGGTATTGAGCCTGCTGCGCATCTTCAGGCGCGAGGATGGCACCGGGGAGAAGCTGCTCGATGACGCCGAGAGCGACTACTACGCGGACGCGTTTACGCAATCGGGCTTCACCGGCCCGATCAACTGGTACCGGAACTGGACCCGCAACTGGGAAGCGCTCGACGGCGTCGACCAGGTAATAGAGATTCCAACGCTGTTCATCGGCGCCGTTGACGACGTGATCATCGCGCCCGAGCACATCGAGGGCATGAAGCCGCTCGTGCCGAACCTGGAAATCCGGATGATCGAGCACTGCGGCCACTGGAGCCAGCAGGAGCATCCGGACACGGTCAATGCCCTGATGCTCGACTGGCTAAAGCGGCAGACTTAGGATCAGTGCAGCGCCGGCGAGATGAGTTCGTCGGTGCCTTCGCCGAACATAGCGCGGTCGAACGCGTTGATGATGTTGTCGGTCTCCTGCGCGCCAATCAGTAGCAGGCGCCGGTTCAGGAGAAATCCGGGTACGCCGTCGATGCCGCTCGAGCGCGCCTGCGCTTCCCGAGCGGTAACGACCTGGCGCGCCTCGTCGCCGTCGACCGTCGCGATAATGTCCTTGGCCTCAAGTCCGTGGCGCGTACCGATCTTCACGAGCACCTCGATGTCGCCCAGGTCCTCACCGTGCTCGAAGAACGCCGCCATCAGGTCCTTCGCCAGCGCCATCTGCCTGACGGCACGTGTCTCGGCGAGATACAGGAGCTGGTGCGCGCGCATGGTGTTCGGCACGCGCGTGATGCGGTCGAAGCGGAAGTCGATACCTTCCGCCTTGCCCTCGAGTGCCAACCCCTCGAGCACCGGGCCGATGTTCTCGGCACTGCCGAAGCGGCTCGCGAGATAGTCGTTGAAGTCGACGCCGTCGACGGGCAGCTCGGGGTTCAGCTGCCATGGATACCAGGTGACCTCGCTCGGCCCCTGCACGGCCTCGAGCGCCTTTTCCAAGCGCATCAGCCCGAGATAGCAGAACGGGCAGACGATGTCGGCAATGGCCTCGACGTGCAGCGCCGCCGTGGGCGTTACACGGTCGTTGGTCCTGACGATGTTGGAAAGTGTTTCGCTCATGTCATGTCCCTCTCAAGGCCGTGATGTGCGGCCGGATTGCCGCGATTACAAGCCTACGCTTCGGCGCCTGAACGGCCCCTGTACCCGGTAAAGACCCGCAACTTCGGCAAAAATTGCGGGAACTAAAGCGAAATGTGACGAACGTCTAGAAAATGTCGCGAAGCGCTCGCATGCCACGGGTCCAACCAAGGTATGCGAATCCGCCCGAAATCAGGAAGTTGACGATCTCCTGGGGGTCACGACCACATTGCCGCTATCGGGCAGATCGGCGATGAACATGGATCAAAATCTCCAACGTAACAACTTGTTGCAAGCGCCAAACCTCGGCGGAATTGTATGCAATATTCGCGACCTGTAGCCGGTCTATTCAGAGACAGGCCGGCGATAATCTACCCGGGAGGCTTAAGTGCTGATCAGGAAACCCTCGAAACTCGACGGCTCGGACATTCGCCCGAGCGAGATCACCAGCAAGGCCAATTACATGAACCGTCGTCAGTTCATGGAGGCGGGCCTCAAGGCGGGCGCCATTGCCGGGAGTGCCGGTTTCGCGGGCTCCGCGCTCGCGGCGGTCGTTCCCGAAGAGCGGCGCGGCAAGATTCCCGACATCGTCGACAGTGAGTTCAGCACCGACGAGGCGCCGAACAGCTACGACGACATCACGACCTACAACAATTTCTACGAGTTCGGCACGGGCAAGGGCGATCCAGTCCGCAACGCGCAGGACTTCGAGCCGCGGCCATGGACCATCACGGTCGAGGGCCATGCCGCAAAAACCGGCACGTTTGATTTCGACGATTTCATCAAGCCGCACACGGTCGAGGAGCGCATCTATCGCATGCGCTGCGTCGAGGCCTGGTCGATGGTCATTCCTTGGGTAGGCATCCCGCTGGCGGACATCATCAAGCGCCTCGAGCCGACTTCGAAGGCCCGCTATGTGGCGTTCGAGACGCTCAACGATCGCAAGCAGATGCCGGGGCTCAGGTCGCGGGTGCTCGACTGGCCGTATCGCGAAGGCCTGACGATGGAGGAAGCCACCAACCCGCTGACGATCATGGCGGTCGGCCTCTACGGCGAAACCCTGCCGAACCAGAACGGCGCGCCGCTCCGGCTCGTCGTGCCGTGGAAATACGGCTTCAAGGGCATCAAGAGCATCGTCAAGATCAGTTTCGTCGAGAAGCAGCCGCCGACGAGCTGGAACATGTCGGCGCCGCACGAGTACGGCTTCTACGCGAACGTGAATCCCGAGGTGAACCATCCGCGCTGGAGCCAGGCACGCGAACGCCGCATTGGCCAGGGCGTGTTCGCACCGAAACAGCCCACCCTGATGTTCAACGGCTACGAGGAATACGTGGCCGACCTCTACAAAGACCTGGACCTGCGCCGGAACTACTGAGCACCGCCGTGACCACCGTTCAAAAAGTCCGATTCATCCTCAAACCGATCGTGTTTGTTGCGTGTCTCGTGCCTGCGCTGCTGATCGTGGGTGATACGTTCAACCTGACGGGCAGCCTCGGCGCAAACCCGGTCGAGGCCATCCTCGACCGCTTCGGCAACTGGGGCATTCGATTCGTGATGATCGCGCTGGCGGTGACGCCGCTTCGGCACATCACGGGCTGGAACTGGCTGACGCGTTTTCGCCGCATGCTCGGCTTGTTCGCGTTCTTCTACGTGTTCCTGCATTTTCTGACCTGGCTCGTGCTCGACCAGGGGCTGCTGCCGTCCGCCATCGTAGAGGACATCGTCAAACGACCGTTCATCACGATCGGCGTCGCGGCACTGGTCCTCCTGCTGGCGATGGCCATCACTTCGACGAACGGCATGCGCCGGCGCCTCGGCCGCCGCTGGGATCGCCTGCACAGCAGTGCCTACGCGGTCGGCGTTCTTTCGGTCTGGCATTACTGGTGGCAGGTAAAAGCGGATATTCGCGAACCCCTGGTTTACGCGATAATCCTTACGTTGCTGCTGGGTTACCGGATCTGGCACAGGCGCCGCCGGGAGCTCAGGCGACGCGCTGTCCCGGTCCCAGCCTGACAGCCCGGATGGCTTGAATTCGCCGGCCCGGGCACCAGATCCGAGGTTCATCACTAATTCCGGAGTCAACGAATGATCAAGCGTGTTGCGCTTTTCATTGCCACCAACCTGGCTGTCATCCTGGTCCTAAGCATCGTGCTGCGGCTGCTCGGAATCGACAGCGTGCAGACGGCCCAGGGCGAGATCGACTACGAGGCACTGCTCGTGCTGTCGCTCGTTATCGGCTTCGGTGGCTCGTTTATCTCGCTAGCAATGTCGAAGTGGATGGCCAAGCGCTCGACCGGCGCCCAGGTCATCGAGCAACCAAGGAACGCAACCGAGTCCTGGCTCGTGTCGACCGTTCAGCAGCAGGCACAGAAAGCCGGTATCGACATGCCCGAGGTTGCGATCTACAACTCGCCGGACATGAATGCGTTCGCGACGGGCATGCGGCGCAACTCGGCGCTCGTCGCGGTCAGCACGGGCCTGCTGCAGGGGATGACCAAGGAAGAGGTCGAGGCTGTGCTCGCACACGAGGTTACGCACGTCGCCAATGGCGACATGGTGACACTCGCGCTGGTTCAGGGCGTCGTTAACACCTTCGTCATCTTCCTGTCGCGCATCGTCGGCCACATCGTCGATCGCGTGCTCCTGAAGAACGAGGAAGGCTACGGCATCGGCTACTTTGCTTCCGTCATCGTCGCCCAGCTGGTGCTCGGTATTCTGGCCAGCACCATCGTCATGTGGGTCTCGCGCCAGCGCGAGTTCCGCGCCGACGCAGGCTCCGCCGAGCTCAACGGCAAGCAGCCGATGATCAACGCGCTCGCCCGCCTCGAACGCGGCGCGCCCGCGCAGTTGCCCGAGTCGCTGGAGGCGTTCGGTATCTCCGGCGCGAAGCGAATGGGTCTGCAGAAACTGTTCATGAGCCACCCGCCAATTTCGGAGCGTATCCAGGCTCTCCAGAACGCGTAAAACCAGGCGGCGTTCGGCCTCCGGCATGGAGGCCCGTGTCGCAAAGCGTCCGGCCGGCAAATGTTTCACGACGTTTGCCGGCCGTTTTATATTGTTACACCCGCTTACGCTGCAGAGACCTCTTCGCGGCCCGTCTTGGACACACTTTCTTCTCGAAGGACGAACACGTACTCAAGAGGAGAAAACTAATGACAGCCCTGAATCGCAACAACTTGTCTCTTATCGCGCTGCTGATCGGCGGCTTCGCGGCGAACGCCGCCAACGCCCAGGATGATCAGCGCTGGTACGGCACCGCGAGTGTCGGTTTCGGCAACCTGGCGTCTTCGACGCTGACCTACAGCGACGGCACATCGACCTCCTCGGCAGACGCCGACTACGAGACCTCGTTCGCTGGTGGCGGCACGCTAGGCTATCGCTTCGCCAGCGGCTGGAACCTCGAGGGCGAGATCATGTATCGCCGCAACGAACTCGACCCGATCAGTATCGCGGGCCTCGGCGACTTCACCGAGGGTGATTTCGCTTCACTAAGCTTCGGCGTGAATGCGCTCTACCGGTTCCAGTTCGGCAACAGCGGCAAGTGGTCGGGCTACGCGGGCCCCGGCGTGGTCTACCTGCAGGAAATCGACATCGACTTTGAGGTCGATGGCCAGGAGACGTCATTCGAGACGGACGACATCGCGTTCCAGCTCAAGTTCGGCACCCGCTACGACTTCAACGAGCGCTGGTTTATCGACGCCGGCGCCACCTACTTCATCGCGGACGGTGTGGAAATGGAGTTCCCGGCGGACAGGTCGCAAACGATCACGAGCGACTACGAGCACTGGAACTTGCAGCTCGGAGCAGGTTTCCGCTTCTGACGCGCCAGCGGGGCGCTGCCGATCCTCAGACGAAGATCGGCAGTGCCTGCTGGGCGAAGGGGAAGTTCTGGGTAACCGACGGGTTCTGGTCGATACCGGCGAGACGCCTGAGTGCCTGGTGCATGTACTCGGGCGTCAGCTCTACGCCGTTGTTGTCGAGCGCCAGCGTCTGCGGGTCGATCCGCATCGAGCGCTGCAGGTTGTCGGTGGCTCCGACAACACGGTTGCCGTTCATGATGCCCGGGCCAGCCCAGACCATCATGCTCGTGTGCGACCAGTGGTCCTTGCCGTTGTCGTTGTTGTACTTGTTGGTGCGGGCAAAATCGGAACCCATCACTATGACCAGGTTGTCGGCGATGCCGCGCGCCTGCGCGTCGGCGATGATGTTGTCGACGGCGGCCAGATAGTCCATCAGGCGCGGATAATGACGCGCATCGTGGTCGTCATGGGTATCGAAACCGCCGATGCCGATCTGCGCCGTGGCGGCCGCACCCGACTCGAAGCCGGCAAATGCCGTCTGCGCCTGATTGAACAGGTTGCGTGCCTGCGACCGCGAGTTGACATAGCTGTTCGGCGAGGACGTCGCACTGAGACCGTCGACGAAGTCACGCAGCGAGACAACGTCGCGATTTCGCGATGCATCGTGCTCGCTCAATGCCTGCGTCAGACGCTGCAGCCGCTGCTCACTGAGCTGCCGCTGACGCCGCGACGCGCTGGCCGAATCGATCAGTCCGCGCATCGAGTTGCTGTGATACTGGTTGGTCTGGCTGACACTGGTGCGGTTCGGGAAGGCGATCTCGCGAATGGCGTTCAGGTCGCCGCCGCTGACGAGCGTCCGCGGCACGAGGCCGTTGGTCTTGCTGCTCTCGCGGCTCTGGCTCGCGACGAACGGCAGCGACAGGTCCGGCGCCTGCTCAGATGCGATAAGCGGCGCAATACTCGGATAGTTCAGCGCGCGTGATCCCGTCCAGCTGGCCGTGCGACCAACAGAGTGCGAGTTCGTGCCGTAGTTGATGCCGTTGACGACGACGAGGCGCTGGTAGTGTGCCTGGAAGAAGTCGTCGTTACTGAACAGCGTGTTGTCGTTCGCGAACGAGTCCGGCGGCGGCGCGTAGCGGATGTTGCCGACCTGCTGGATGTCGTTCTGGTCGTAGTTGTTGATGTCGCCATTGACGCCGAGGCCGAATCCCTTCGGGTCGCAGAAGCTGGTCGGGTCCCAACCACCGCTCGCCTCGACGAGTAGCCAGTAAGGGCCGTTGAAAGCCTGCTGTGCCATCGCCATGCGGACACCGCCGCAGAGCAGCAGGCCACTGGTCGTCGCAGACAAGCGCAAAAAGTCACGTCGTTTCATTACGTATCTCCTTCGGCCTACTGGTAAAGGAAGCGATAGTCGTTCATGAGATAGGTGACCACCGCCATCCACGGCAGCACCGTTCGGTTCGTATCGGTCGAGCTGCCACCGCCGCGGCACTGGCTCGGTATGGCCGATTCGTTGAGTGCGCGAGCGTCCAGGAACAGCTGGTAGGTCGCATCGATCTCAGCCGAGTCAACCGCGAGGTCCTCGCCGAGGATGTGACGATGCAGGAACTGCAGGTTCTGGCGAATCGCTGCTTCGCCTCCGTTGTCGGGTGTCACTGTCTCATCAACGTTCGGGAACAGCGTGCCACCGTTACGGAGATCGCTGGCGACGCGCTCGCAGGACACCTGGTTCGCGACACGCTCCTGGATACCGTCGATCAGCGCGGTCGGGCTCGTCGTACGCTGGATGACCTCGTCCGAATCGATACCACCGTAGAGCAGGTAGTGACGGCCGAGCAGACCGCTGTTCGAGTTCGGTCCGCGCCACGAGTAGTTGCCGCCCGTAACGGCCCGGATCCGGCGCTCGAGTTCTTCGGAGGTCAGCAGTCGGCCGGCGCCCGTGTCCACGTAATTCGCGGGCGACTCGGTGATGTCGAGATTCTGCGCCTTGAAGTACTCGCTGTTGACGACGTCCTTCACCAGCTCCTTGAAGTTGAAGTTGGACGCAATGAAGTCAGTCTTCAGGTCGTTGACGAAGGCCGTTGTCGTCGCTGTCGTCGGCTCGATGCCGGTGAAGCCTTTGAGAACCGTCCGCACGGTCTTGTCGGCGAAGCGGTCGTCCGCAGCCATCCGCTGCACGAGCCATTTCAGCGGTTCGAGCTCCTGGTTCTGCGGCAGTTCGTCCGCCGGGTTGATGGTGTAGCCGGCCGGCACCATCCGCGGCACTCCGCTGGTCGTTCGCGTGTGCTGGTAGGTATTGCCGGTGTCGTACTCGCCGTCGTTGTCACGCTTGGTGAAGAGCCCCGCGATCGGGTCCATCACATCGTGGCAGATCGTGCACTGCGGATCCTCATAGGTCGGCACGTTGCCGACAACGTTGTCGAGATCGAGACCGTCGCGAGAGGCGAGGCCCTCGATGTCGATACCAAGGAAGTAGTCGAACACAAAGCGTGCACGCTTGCGGTTCACGTTCGTATTCGTCGACGGGTAACGCGCCAGGAACGCGTGCGTACTCAATACGCCTGCCAGCGGCACCAGGGTGTTATCGGACTGGCGTACCACGCTGACGGGACGGAAGTCCTCGACGTCGTGATTGTTCTGGTTCTGGTCAGAGCTGAACGGGAAGCTCGGGTCACCCGCGTCAACGCCGAGTATTACCGCTGAATACGGGTTGACCATGACGTAGTCCGCGGTGAGGATCTCGGTGAACGGCCGGTCGGTTGCAATCACCCACTCGACCAGCTCGAGCGGTGCCCGGGCGAAGCCGTAGTTTGTTGCCTCACGGAGATCGCTGCGCGTGCCGCCGCTGAAGTTGTCTTCGTAGTAGTCGCGGTTTGCGAACGCGTCGAGATCGAAGTTGTTCTCCACGCTGCCACGGCTGTCAGCGTCCTTGTCGGTCAGAATGAGATCGTTGTACATCTCCTTGACCCGCGTATAGAACGCTTCCTCGTTCATCAGGTTGTTCATGACGCTATCGAGTGTGGCGTCGATGGCTGCCTGATCGGAGGCTGCGGCGAGGACGACGTTGGTCTCTGCCGTAGTCGGTACCCGCGAGCCGAGCGCCAGAGTGATCCGGTGCAGCTGCTCGTAGCCGCTGCCGAGCGTTACTTTCGAACTGCTACTCTGTGAATCCGGTACACAGGTTCGAGCCCGCTCGACGAAGGCGGCCAATGCCGCGTAGTCAGGATCGTTGACGCCATTCGGGAAGCGGTTGCCGCCCGCATGCGCCGCGCCACCGAGTGCCTTCACCAGCACGATGGACTCGTTGCCCGAATCGATGTTCGCAACGGTGCGGAACACTTCGAAGTCGGCAGCCGTCGGCGGCGTATTCGGGAATGCGAAGCCGTTTACCGTTGCCAGCGGAGTCGGGCCCGTGTGGCAACCATTACAGGTCAGCGGACTTGCCTGGTCCATGATCGGGAAGATCGAAGCCTGGAAGTCCGGCACCAGCGCCGAGCACTGTTCGGCAACATAGGCATTCACCGTCACGCTCTGGTTCATGGCCGTCGAGTTGCCACTCGCATCCGTCGCCGTCCAGGTAACGGTCGTAATACCGACCGGGAATCCGTTGGCGGGTGCGTTGTTGTTAAGCGTCGGGTTCGGATCTGCGAGGTCCGAAGTCGTTGCAGTGCCGATATCGACCATCGTAAGACCGAGCGCTGCTCCCTGGTCTGCGACGACGTCAGCGGGAATCGTCAGCTGCGGGTCTGTCGTGTCGGTAATTGTCACAACCTGGGTTGCCGTCGCCGTGGCCATCGCCGCGTCGGTGACGGTCCACGTAACGGTCGTCGCGCCGACCGGGAAGCCGTTCACTGGCGCGTCGTTGGTAATCTGCGCCGGCGGCTGACCGCCGGTGACCATTGCCGCCCCGAGCGTAACGCTCGTTGCCGGTGCGGTGGCTTCCGCCGTAACGGGCCCCGGCGCCGTAAGCGTCAGCGGTCCGGATGACGGCATCGAGACCGTCACCATCTGCATGGCCGTCGAGACGTTGCCGCTCGCATCCGTAGCGGTCCAGTTCACGCCCGTCGTGCCCACCGGGAAGCCGTTGGCCGGCATGTCGTTGGCAACCGTCGGGTTCGCGTCGACGAGGTCGGTTGCGGTCGCAGCGCCAATATCCACCATGGTCAGCGTGCCGGTCGAGACAACCTGCAGGTCTGCCGGCTTGTTGAGAGTCGGTGCCGTAGTATCGGAAACGACGACATCCTGCGTCGCTGTTGCCTGCGCACCAGCGCCGTCCGCGACGCTCCAGTTGACGACGGTCGTACCGAGTACGAAACCGTTCGGCGGCGCGTCATGAGTAATCGTGTAGTTACCATCGCCACCGACCGCGGTCGCCTGGCCGATGCTAACCATCGTCGTCGGACCCGTTGCCTCGCTGGCCATGTTGCCGGGAGCCGTCAGCGACAGCGCCGACGGCGGCGCGGGCGGTGCCGGGGGCGCGGGCGGACTGCCCGGCGGCGGCGGTGTGCCGCCGATCGGATCTGATGGATTGTCCGTGAGCGGCTCTTCCTCGCGTACGCATCCTGCGAGTGCGAGGACCACTGTGATCGAACAGAAGAAAACGCGCGAAGTATTCATTTCCGGCAACTCTCCCTGTTTGCTTAGCGACGATCTTCGTGTTGCTTTTGCCGCTTGCGAAACCTTTTGCAGCTCGTGTTCGTGTAGGTATGAGCTGCAACCTTCAAACTTGCGGCGAATGTATATAGACAAAAATTGTCAGAAAGTGCCTTGTGACATAAAAGCGGAACTTGCCGTGTTTGTGTGACAGGGTTCACACGTGATGTGCGTCTCAGCTGACTATGTGAATTCGCGCCGCAACCCTTGCAAGCTGCTGGTTTCAGAGTGAATCAGGTGGACCCGAAACGACCGTTTTCGGAAATTCAGTCGCTTAGGTATTGCTGGCAAGCAAATCGGTCAAGGAAGCGATTATTCGCGAATCTGCGCGAAAGGAACTGTCTCTGTTTGGCGACAAACGCCTGGTGCTACTCAATACGTATTGAGTACAACGATTATCTCTTCGTAGCCGAATCGCGAAGCCGTATCTTCGGCGTTTGCACGTCGCTTGTTAACGACACGCTTGCTCGCGCCAAGTTCGAGCAAAGCACGAACCTCATCCACGCGTCCGCGCTGTACGTTAATGTGTAGCGCCGTATTGCCCGACGTGTTCTTTGCATCGAGATCATGACCCTTCGAAACGAGCAGCTGCAGTGTGTCCATGGCACCGTTTGTCGCCGCGAGCATCAGCGGCGTCATGCCCGTATCGTTTGGAGCGTCTTCGAGCGCGGCGTGCCGCTCGATCGCGCGAACGCAGTCGAAGCAATTGCGCAGCGCGGCGCGATGCAGGGGCGATTCGCCTGCCACATCGCTGGACGCCAGGTCGGCGCCGGCACGACCGAGCACCAGCAGGGAACGAACACTACCGGCGTCCGCGGCATACCAGCTGGCTGAGCGACGATTCGCATCGACAGCATTCGCGTTAGCGCCGGCACCAAGCAGAGCTGCCACACCGTCGGCGTCATCCGCCATCGCGGCGATCATCAGCGGCGTGTGACCGTCATCGTCGGCCGAGTCCGCTGCCAACCCCGAATCGAGCAAAGCGCTAACCGCGGCGGCCGAACCGCTAGCGGCGGCCAGCCGAACCACGCCGTCTGCACTGCCGACCGGGCAGCCGCCGGCACAGAGACTCTGGATACTGCCCGCCTGGCCGGCAGCAGCGGCCAGCTCGAGCGCCGACCAGCCATCCGCATCCTCGATTCGCGGATTTGCGCCGGCGCGCAGGAGCCAGTCCGACACGGCGACGTGACCGCGCTGTGCGGCGATCATGAGTGCCGTCTGGCCGAGCGGATCGAGCTGGTCAAGCTGCGCGCCGCTGCCGAAGAGCGTCTGCATCGCGCCGAGATTGCCGCGATCGGCGGCAACGAACCAGATCGAGCGACCGTTGCTGTCGCCAGCACCCAGCTGCAGGCCGCTGACGCTTGAGCGCGCCTTGGTTTCGAATCCGCCGCTGACGGCACCCCGCTGGGCAAGAAAGCCGGCGAGAGATTGCCGGTCGCGCACCTGCGCGATACCGAGCGCCGTCTGGCCGGCCGCGTTTGCAAGATTCAGGTCGGCCCCGGCTTCGACGAGCTTGCGGGCAACGTCGTCGTGACCCATGCGCACGGCAGCGATCAGCGCCGTGTTGCCATGCGCGCCGATGGCATTGACGTTGGCGCCCTGTTGCAGCAGCACCCGGACCGAATCCGAGTGGCCACGCTTTGCGGCGATGAGCAGCGCCGTGTCGCCGGCGGAGTCCGTCGCGTCGAGCGTCGCGCCACGATTGGCGAGCAGGCGAATCGATTCCGGCCAGTTCGCCTCGGCTGCCTCGATGAGCGGAGTGCGGCCGCCGGTCAGACGCGCGTCCGGATTGGCACCCTTATCGAGCAAGCGAGCGATGACATCATCGGCGCCACGCTGCGCCGCCCAGTGCAATGCGGGAACCACGTCGATGCCGTCTTCGCGAAACCACCCGAAGTCGTCGTCGATCATCGCCTCGGTCGCGCCCGGGTAGCCGGCGGCGGCGAGCTGATCGTACATGCGATTCGCCGCAGCAACGTCACGTTCGACACCAAGTCCGCGACGCATCAGCCCGGCCAGCTGGTAGGTGGCCTGGTCATTGCCGGCCGCGGACAGCTTCGCAAGCTCTTCGGCCGCGCTTTCGAAGTCGCGCAACAGCAGGGCGCGCGTGGCCGCATCGGGCGCGGCCGCGGGCAGGTTTTGGGCGAGCATCAGCCCGGCGAGAAGTACTGTAATTCTGGAGGCGGTATTCATCACTGGAAAGTCTATCGATCGGCTTGAAACTTAATGTGACCTCGGTCACGGGAAGGCCGCGAGGTCTCAGTTAAGGTCCCAAGGGTTCGTCCCATGGAAACGGCGCATAAACGCCTGCCGCTTGAGTCCACTAGCGGCACCGACTGGGTCTGCTATCAGGGAGATGCAATGGCTCGTAGGAGACTGGCCAGCCTTACTGTTGTCGCGATCCTCGCGGCCTGCGCCGACGAACCGACCTCCGGAGATAACATAACGTCCGGCGCCGTCGACACCGAGACCGAACGGGTCCGGGCCTGGCTGGACGAGACGTCTACAGCCCCGGCCGCAGCCGCTGCAGCCCCGGCCATTGCCGCCGATTCCGAACTCCCGTCGGTCGATCGCATGATCGCGCCGCTCGAAGCGCGGCTGGCGAACGACCCCGATGACCTGAAAGGCTGGAAGCTGCTCGCGCAGTCCTATGCCTACACGGGGCGTATGCAGGATGCTGAACGCGCGCTCGAGGAAGCCGTGCGGCTCGGCGCCGACCCGGAGCGCCTCCGAAGCGAACTCGTGGCACTGCACACGAACCGGCGGCCCTGAACGAGATGGTCGCGAACGCGAAATCGATGGGCACACAGGCCGCGCGCCCGCGCCGTCCTGAACTGCCATGGTGGCGCAAGCTCTGGAAGGAATGGGCCGGACGGCTTGGCCTGACGCTCGCGGCCGCCGCAATCATCATCGGCTACATGGGCCGCGACTCGCGGCGGCTGTTTGCCGAACAGGGCCTGGGCTACGCGCTCGGAATCGTCGGCAGCCTGCTGATCCTGACCCTGTTGCTGTACCCGCTAAGGAAACGCTACAAGATTCTCAAGATCCTCGGCAATGTGCGCAACTGGTTCCAGGTGCACATGATTCTTGGCGTGGTGGGACCGCTCGCCGTGCTGTACCACGCGAACTTCTCCCTGGGTTCGGTCAACAGCACGGCGGCCCTGGTTTCCATGCTGCTCGTTGCGGGTAGCGGCCTGATCGGACGCTTCCTGTACGCAAAGATCCACCATGGCCTGTACGGCCGCAAGAAGAGCCTGCAGGAACTGCTGTCCGGCGTGAAGCTGTCCACTGCCGAGACAGGCGGCGCCGCACAGTTCGTGCCCGACCTGATGAAGATGGTCGCCGAGTTCGACCGCCAGGTACTTAAGCCGCCCAAGAACATCTGGCACTGCATGATCCTGCCACTCCGGCTCATGTTCCAGACTCGCGCCGGCTATCGACGGATCGTGCGCGCGGTTCGACAGCAGCTCGACGCGCAGGCGGTTGCATCGCCGGTCGTTGCCCAGCATCGCGACCGGCTGCTGAAGGCGACCGCGCGCTTCGTACGCGAACACCTGCGTCGGGTCCGCCAGGTCGCAGCGTTCGTTGCCTACGACCGGCTGTTCGCGCTCTGGCACAAGGTCCACCTCCCGTTCTTCTACCTGCTGCTGCTCACGGCGATCGTGCACGTGATCGCGGTACACGCGTACTCGATATGACGATGCGTAGCCACCTTGCCGCCGTTGCCCTGATGCTTGCCGCGATGCTCGCGGCCGATACGGTCTTGGCAAACAGCCTCGAGAAGCTGGTCATGCCCGGCCGCGTCATCGAGGGACATGCGGATACTGAGGCCGAGTGCGGCGCCTGCCACGATGACAACTCGGATGCGGCAACGGCGACGCTGTGCACCGCCTGTCATGAAGACGTCGGCGCCGACCGGCTTGCGCAGACCGGCTTTCACGGCCGCATGCCCGCGGCACGCACGACCGAGTGCGTGGCTTGCCATACCGATCACGAGGGTCGCGACGCGGACATCGTCGACATCAATGCCGGCCTGTTCGATCACGACTTCACCGACTTCCTGCTGACCAACGCACACGCGGCCGCGCGCTGCGACGCCTGCCATGCGCCCGGCGATTCGTACCACGAGGCGCCGACCGAGTGCATCGACTGTCACCGTGACGAGGACGTACACAAGGGCTCGCTGGGACCGGACTGCGCCAGCTGTCACGGCACGAGCGACTGGCCGACCTTCGAGTTCGACCACGCCACCACGGGCTATCGGCTGACCGGCGCACATGCCACGGTCGTTTGCGCGGACTGTCACCGCAACAACAGTTACGACAATACGCCGCGCTCCTGTGGCAGCTGTCATGACATCGACGACGTGCATGGCGGCGCCAACGGTCCTGCCTGCGGCGACTGCCATTCGACCTCGACGTGGCGAAGCATCGGCTTCGACCACGCAGCCGAAACGGGCTTCCCGCTCGTCGAAGGTCACGGCGGCCTCGCCTGCAACGACTGTCATCGCCGTGAGGACTTCACCGATGACTTCAGCGCGGGCTGCATCGCGTGTCACGCGCCCGACGACTTTCACCAGGGTCGAAACGGCAAGGACTGCGGCAGCTGCCATCGCCCCAGCGAGTGGCGCTTCGCAGACTTCGACCACGACACGACTGGCTTCCGACTCGTCGAGGCGCACGCAGAGCTCGAGTGCACCGCCTGCCACAAGCAGCAGGTCGACCTGCCGCTGGCGTCGGATTGCGGCAGCTGCCACGCCTTCGACGACGCTCACGGCGGCCAGCTCGGCAGCGCCTGCGCAAGCTGTCATACGCAGTCTGACTGGCACGAGTCCATCGCTTTCGACCACGACCTGTCGTCGTTCCCGCTGACCGGCCTGCATGCTGCGGTCTCCTGCGGCGGCTGCCACGCATCTCCCCGATTCGCCGATGCCGGCACCGAATGCGCCGCCTGCCACGTCGAGGACGACGTGCACGGCGGCACCCTCGGAGACAACTGTGGCAGCTGTCATACGAGCAATGGCTGGACCACGACCGTGTTCGATCACGATCTGCACACGAACTTCCCGCTGGACGGCGGTCACGCAGGATTGAGCTGCAACTCGTGCCATCGCGATGCCGAGGCAAGTGCGGATGACGTGCCGTCGACCTGCGGCGGCTGCCATGCGACGGACGACGTCCACGAAGGTCAGTTCGGCAGTCAGTGCGGCAGCTGCCATTCGACCTCGTCGTTCCTCGACGTACAAACGCTCGGGAACCGCCGGAAATGATCGCGCGTCGGCTCACGCTCCTGTTCGTTGTGGCCGTGCTCGCGGCACCCGTGACCGGGTACGCGCAGACGGCCATCCGCTCCGACTTCGATCACGACTCGACGAGCTTCGAACTCAACGGCGCTCACCTGGTGACGAGCTGCGGCGACTGCCACAGTCGCGGCATCTTTGCCGGCACCGGTCGTGAGTGCGAGGACTGCCATCGCGTCGGCGGCACCGTTGTCGCCACGGCGAAACCGGCACGCCACATCCTGACGTCCGACCGGTGCACGGAGTGTCACGCAACTCGCAGTTTTATCCCGGTGGCCCGTGTCGATCACCAGGAGGTCGTTGGCGACTGCGCGAGCTGCCACAACAATCGCACGGCGCCCGGCAAGCCGGTTGATCACCCGCCAGCAGGCGACAACTGCGAAAGCTGCCACCTGACATCGACCTTCTCGCCGGCGATTCGCTTCGATCACACGGGCATCGTCGACAACTGCTTCAGCTGCCACAACGGGACGACGGCCACGGGCAAATCGGCAAATCACCTGCCGACGACCAACGTCTGCGAGGACTGCCATCGCACCGATACCTGGAGCCTCGTGCTCCGCTTCGAGCACACCCAGGCCCTCGGCACCTGCTCGAGCTGTCACAACGGCATCCTCGCAACCGGCAAGGACGCTGACCACATCCCGACGACGGCAGAGTGCGATGGCTGCCATAACACGACGGAATTCTGATGAGCGCGCGCCGGCTTGCATCGATGTTCGTCACGGGCCTGCTGTTCGCAGCGGGCGTGGCCCTCGCCGAGCCCAACGTTGCGCTCGACAATATTCTCGTCTCGAAGATCAACGGTGTGACGACCGTGCAGATCTGGCCGGGCTGCCGCATGCGCTATGTAGACCACTCGCCGGCCGAGGCCGGTCGGGAACTCCGCATCCGCGTCAGCACCGGGCCGGACTGCGTCGACCGCCTCGACGACGTGTTTTCGGAACGCTACGCGCAGGGCAGCCTGCGCCTGGGCTACGTTGACGAGGTGTACTTCGAAGCGCGCAGCGCGTCGAACACGTTCATCACGCTGCGCTTCGTCAAACCGCAGAGCTTCGTCGTGCGACAACACCCTGCCGGCTGGATCGAGGTGGACGTCGACACGACCATCGACTCGTCGACACTGCCGGCCGCAATGCCTGCACCGCTCGCACCACCACCCGACACGCGGCCGCCGCCCGTATTCGCGCGACCCGCGCCGGTAGACCGCACGGCACCCGCCGAGCCGCGGAGCAGCCAACCGCGCGCCAGCCGACCCGCACAGCGTGTCAATGTCCCGCCATCCACGGTGGGCGATTACGTTGTGCAGCTCGGCGTGTTCGAGGATCTCGGCCCGTCACTGGCTCGCCTCGATGCGAACGGGACGAAACACTTCGGCTACGCAACGGAGTTCGAGGTCAACGGCCGCACGTGGTACGGCCTGCAGCTCGGCTTCTTCAATTCCGAAGCGGATGCCGCGGCCGTACTGGCCAATCTCAGCGGCGACTTCCCGGACGCGTGGGTCCGCTTCACGTCGGCCGACGAAGCCACTATCGCAAGGGCCGGTGGCGACGTTCGCGAGCAGCGCGACCGCGATTTCGTGGCCGTTCGCGCGAACACGTCGGCAACCGCGGACGCCGCAACGATCGACGCGCTCATGAGCGACGGCCGCCGCGCAATGCTCGAACGCCGCTACGCGGACGCCGAGCGGAACTACACCCGCGCCCTCGAAATTCCGGGGCACGCGCGGCGCGCGGAGGCGCGCGAGTCTCTCGGCGTTGCGCTCGAACGCAGCGGCCAGACCGGACAGGCGCTGGCCGAGTACCAGGCGTTTCTCGATGAGAATCCCGAGTCCCCCGACCGGAGTCGCGTCGAGGCGCGCATGAACGGCCTTGCGCTCGTCACCGCGGAGCCCGCGCCGCAGGCAACCGCCTCGGCCGTACCGCGGTCGTCAACGGACGGCTGGCAGCTCGACGGCGGTATCTCGCATTACTACTGGCGTAACCAGGAGCAGATCGTCCACGATGGCAACTATCGGGTCAGCGCCTCCGGTGTACTCGGCCTCGCCGACGCAACGTTACGGCGGCGGGGTGCGCGTTTCGACGTACTCGCCCGCTTCAACGGCGCCTACCAGCACAACCTGGTCGAGTTCGACAGCCGTGGCGACATTGGCTGGGTGTCGGATGCATTCGTCGATGTCGTCGATCATCGCTGGGGCCTGCAGGGTCGCTTCGGCCGTCAGTCGAATCGCCGCGACGGCGTGACCGGCCGCTTTGACGGCCTCTCCCTGAGCTATCAATGGCGTCCCGATATCAGCTTCGGCGTCAGCGCGGGGCTGCCGATCGACTCGCCGCGTTTCATCAGCGGCTCCGAGCGCTTCTTCTATGCCGCAAGCGCGACAATCGAGAACCTGCTGGACGATCGCCTGACCGCGAGCGTATTCACGCAGCAGCAGACCGTCGACAGTATCGCGGATCGTCAGGCCGTGGGCGGCGAAGTTCAGTATCGGGACGGACCGCTCAGCGTCGTCGCGCTGGTCGACTTCGACGTTTCGTACAACGTCCTCAACTCGCTGCTCGTGAACGCAAGCTGGCTGATGGAAAACGGCTGGACACTGAACGCACGCGGCGACGTGGGCGCCATGCCGTATCTGACGACCCGCAATGCGCTGGCCGGGCAGACTGCGACGACGATCGACGAACTGCTGCTGACTTACACGGAAGCGCAGATTCGCACGCTTGCCCGCGACCGTACCGCACAGGCGTCGTCGGCAACGATCGGCCTTTCGATTCCACTCGGCGAACGTTTCGACATATCTACCGATGTGACTTTCCGGCAGTCGGACGCGACCGAGGCTTCCGGCGGCGTCGCCGCCCTGCCCGCCACCGGCAGCCAGATGTTCCTGAACGCGACGCTGGTCGGCACCAGCATCCTGCGCGAGAACGACCTGATGCTCTTCTCTCTGCGGCACAACACCACGCGGACGCGCGACACCACGATGTTCATGGTCGACTCGCGGCTGCCTTTCGGCGGCCTGCGCATCGCTCCGAGAATCCGCGTGGAACAACACTCTTTCGCCAGCAGCGGCACTGACCAGACGGTCGTTACGCCGTCCGTCCGGCTTCTGTACCGCTGGAACAGCGTGCTGCTGGAACTCGAAGCCGGCGGCCGCTGGTCGAGCCGCGACGTACCGGTCAGCGAACCCGACCCGTTCACGCAGGACGGCGTCGAGGAGCTGAAGGGCGGCTACATCAATCTCGGTTACCGCTGGGAGTTCTAGCATGCGCAATTACATGATCCTGCT
>JAAUXY010013335.1_pt1 | contig 28556 bp, 28 predicted proteins | sample 7278121 | NCBI WGS metagenome assembly JAAUXY01 (sample SAMN14350117, study PRJNA611818) | marine sediment metagenome | isolation source: surface marine sediment (1.8m) | place: French Polynesia: Moorea | collected 2018-08 | reverse complement strand
TGCTCGGGCCTTATGGCGCCATCGGTAGCTGGTGGGTCGAACTGACCGGCAGCACGCTGACCTTCAGTTTCACCGGCCTCGTCATCGCGTCGTGCGTCTACAGCCTGCCGTTCGCCGTGCAGCCCCTGCAAACGGCATTCGAGTCTTTGGGTCGCGACAGCGTCGAAGCGGCCTGGACGTTGGGGGCTTCGAGAATCGATGCGTTCTTTTCGGTCGTCGTGCCGCAAACGATCCACGGTTTCATCGCCGCACTCGTACTCGCGTTCGCGCACACGCTTGGCGAGTTCGGGGTCGTGCTGATGGTTGGCGGCAACATCCCGGGAGAAACCCGCGTCGTGTCGATTGCGATTTTCGATCACGTCGAATCGCTGGACTACGCCGCCGCGCACAGGCTCTCCGCAATACTCCTCATCTTCGCGTTCGTAGTGCTCCTGGGCATGTTCCTCGTCAACAGGCGGCTGCAGAGACGATGAACGGCGAGATCGAGATTCGCCTCGAGATAGAGCGGCCCGGCTTCTCACTGTCGGTCGAGGAGTCGCTGCCGCCGAGAGGTATGACCGGCATATTCGGTCACTCCGGCGCCGGCAAGACGACGATTCTTCGATGTATTGCGGGGCTCGAGCTGCCCCGTTCGGGCCGGGTCGTCGTCGGCGAGGAAACCTGGCTGGAGACGGACAGCGGCACGGCGCGACCGGTCCACGAGCGCGCCGTCGGTTACGTGTTCCAGGAGCCGCGCCTGTTTACGCACCTTACCGTGCAAGGCAACCTCGGCTTTGCTCGACGCCGCAACGGCACGCGCAAGCTGCCTTTCGATGAGGGCGATGTCATCGGCCTGCTCGACATCGGCGGCTTGCTCACGCGTTGGCCGGGCAGCCTGTCCGGCGGCGAAGCGCAGCGCGTCGCGATCGCGCGGGCCCTTTTCAGCGCGCCCCGGCTGTTGCTCATGGACGAGCCGCTGTCCTCACTGGACGAGGAGCTGAAGCAGGAGATATTGCCGTTCCTCGAGCGCCTGCATACCGAGCTGTCGATTCCCGCGATATACGTCAGTCACGACATCGACGAAATCAGCCGGCTTTGCGACCGCATCGTCGTGCTCGATCGGGGAGGCGTGCAGGCGAGCGGAGAGCTGCAGTCCGTGCTCACCGGCATCGACGTTCCGTTGCTCGGCGGGCGAGAGGCGGGATCGATCATCGATACGGTTGTCACATCGATCGATCCGCACGACGGAATAACGACGCTCGGATTCGACGGCGGCGAAATCCTCGTGCCGGATGTCGACGCGCCGATCGGCGCGCCGCTCCGCGTTCGAATTCGTGCGTCGGACGTCAGCCTCTGCCGCGCCCGGCCGCAGCAGACGTCGGTGCTCAACGTCCTCGACGCCAGCGTCGAGGCCATTGAAACAGGGGAGGGTGCGACCGTGCTGCTCAGGCTCGCGATCGGCAACGAGCGCATACTCGCACGCATTACCCGGCGATCGCTGCGACTGCTCGGGCTGCGCGAGGGCGATCCGGTCCTCGCGCAGGTCAAGTCGGCGACCGTCAGGCGTCAGGCAAGTAGCCTGGGCACCGCCAGCCAGAGCCCGTAGCCCGCAACGATGATCGTAATGAGCGCGGTACCGCCCGCACCGATCAGCCGGCCGATATGCGCCATGTTGTCGTGCTTCAGGCCGATCGCATGTGCGATTCGGGCAACGATGAGCAAGTCGCCCATGACGTAAAGGAACAGAGACGAACCGCCGCCAGCCTCGATACCGCCCATGACGATGAGGATCATCGGCACATACTCGAGGAAATTCTGATGAACGCGCACACGTTGCGCCAGTTCCATGTCGACCGGATCGCCGTAGAGGATCGACGTCTGCGCCTTGCCGCGGTAACTGCCGGCCCTGAAGCTCAGGACCATCGCAAATAACGCGAAGATGCTGGCATAGGTCAAAGTAATCGGGATACTCATCGGCGTCTCCTTTTGATTGTTATTGTCGTCAGTTTAGCAGCGCAGCAACGCCGGCGAGCGCGGCCGCGCCCTTGGGGTCGACGTCGTAAAACACCCACAGCCCTTTGCGACGCGAGCGCAACAAGCCCGCTTCTTTCAGTTTCTTCAGGTGGTGCGAGACGGTCGGCTGGCTCAGGTCGACATGATCCACGACGTCGCACGCGCACACAGCGCCGTCCTGGTTCGCAATCAGCTGCAGGATTTCGATGCGCTTCGGATCGGCGAGCGCCTTCGCCAGTCGTGCCAGGCGTTCGAGTTTGGCGGCGGGTATGGGCGTTATTGCGCGCAGATCGCAGCAGCCGGCCGGTTTTTTTCGGTTAGCCATAACGGAATTTTATTCAATGTATTGACAATTGTCGATATATATATTCTGATATATCGACATTCATCGATACAAGGAGAAAGCCATGAGGGTACAGCTGGCACTCAACGTCAGGGACCTGGATCGTGCCGTCGACTACTACAGCCGCCTGTTCAACGCCCAACCGCACAAGCTCCGCGACGGTTATGCGAATTTCGTCATCGATAACCCGGCGCTCAAGCTCGTGCTGTTCGAGAACCCGGATGCCGAGCAGCGCATCAACCACCTCGGCGTCGAGACCTTCGCCAAGGACGAGCTCGACGCGACCATCGACAGGCTGTCGGCGGCGGGGCTTGCCGACAAGTTCGAGGAAAACGAGACCTGTTGCCATGCGACTCAGGACAAGGTCTGGTCGATGGAGCCGGAAGGGATTCCCTGGGAGTGGTACCGGGTTACCGACGACGCACCGGAACCGAAGACCGGAGACTGCTGCTAGGGTCGGTCGCCCGCTTTGACGAACACATAGTTGCGATGCTGCACGCCGGGGCGGGCGTACTCGTAGTCGGCATACTCGGCAGCCGGCACGTAGAAGCCGCGCCCCTTGTGCAGCAGGCTGCGGTGATCGGCCGGCGTCACGTGGTAGAAGTAGCCGTCATAGCCGATGCCCGAAAGGTAATCGAAAAGCTCACCTCTCGCGGCTTCAGATTCATGACACTCGAAAAGGATGGCCGGGTGGTCGCGTCGAAGCAGCCGCTCGGCGCCCTTGAATACCTCGAGTTCATGGCCCTCGACGTCGCACTTGACGAAGCGAACGTCTTCAACCGCGTGTTCTTCAACGTAGTCATCGAGTTTGATGACCGGGATGTCGATCTTGTCCCAGCCCTCGTCCTCGCCGGCGTGAAAACTGGCGGTGCCTGCGCCGATTTTCGAACGGCGCATCTGCAGCACGCCGGGCTCGGACGATAGCCCCTTGTTGACGATCGTCATGTTGTCGAGGCCGAAGCTCTCCCTGACGTCGGCCAGGTGATCGCCAAGCTCCGGCTGTGCTTCGAACGCGATGAGCTTGCCCGACGGGCCTGCGGCCCGCGACATGTAGATGGAATAGATGCCGTGATTGGCGCCGATGTCGAGCAACGCGCCGCCTTCGAACGCACCGCTCATGACGTACTCGATCGAGTGCACCTCGGACTTGAAGCGGTATCGCCAGCAGCGGTGCCGCATGCGGAGTTTTTTTCGAACGCTCAGGGGCATTCAGGAAAGGTAATTGAACAAGAACCCCAAAGCCAGAATCTGCGGAACTGTCACGATCGGCAGCCAGATCGCGGTGCGTTTACCAATGTTGCTCCATAGCAGGCCGATTTCCGTGTAGTCGGTTGCCACACCGGCCATCAGGAAGACGAACGGGTTGCCCAGCACACCGACCTTGTTGAAGATCTCGAACGCCAGCGGCGAAGTGCCCTCGCTGCAAACCTCGATGACGGTCGCGAACAACAGCGTGACCAGCATGCCGGAGAAGTCCGGACCCAGCCACCGCATGAAGAAGTGCTCGGGCACGTAAGCGCTCAGAATCGCCGCAGCAAGGATGCCGATGAGGATCCACCAGAGCACCATGTTGGCCAGCGAGATGCTGCCCGCGGCCACGCCCCTGAGCGAATCCTCGAGATCGAATTCCCGGACGCGATCCCAGGAGACGTCACTGGTGTCGACATCGCCAGCCGGCCCCTCGATCAGGCTTAGCCTGTCGAGGAGCGTGAAAATCAGTCCGCTTACGAGCGCGATCGCCATCGCGCCGAACACGAAGTAGGCTGCCTGCCAGCCGAAGAAGCCGAACAAGAGCACGGTCATCGGAAGGTTCGCCCATGGCGATGCAAGCAGGAATGTGATGACGGCAGGAACGCTCGCCCCTTTCTTGTACAGCTGGATCGCGATCGCAAGGATGCCGTGCGAACAGGCGGACATCAGGAAACCGGCCAGTACTGCATTGATGAGCGTGGTCTTGCGGCGTTGACCGAGCATTCGGACGATGAAACCGTCCGGAACGAAATAGTCGATGATGCCGCCCAGCACCAGCCCCAGCAGAACGGCCCACCAGACGATTGCAAGGTAATCGAGCAGGCTCTCGTTGAGCGCATCGAGCGGTTGCAGGAACGACAGCAGCAGGACGCCCACGAAGACGCCGCCCACGACAAGGAGGCGCTTGCCCGGTTTCGGCAGCCCTTCGGGCGGTTTCTCGGCGTGGCAACAATGGCTGCTCATCAGACGTTCTTTGTAGGCGTCGCGCCCGTTAGCGACAGCCGTGGCAACTACCTAGTTGCGTTGCGGTTTGCAGACCCCATGTAAACAGTGAGGGGCCTGAGAGGGCCAATGGATCAGTGAACGGGAGGTGAGTTTATGAACATCGTCAACTGGACGCCTTTCCGCGACATGGAAAGCATTTTTGATCGATATAACAGCCTGATCGGCCGGGCACCGTTCGCCTTCGAAGGCGAGTTGAAAGGTAAAGGATTCGACTGGCGGCCGACTGTCGATATCAGCGAGACGAAGAAGCACTACGTCATCAAGGCAGAGCTGCCCGAGGTCGACAAGGAAGACGTTACGGTCTCCGTCGATCACGGTATGCTGACGATCAGCGGCGAACGCCGTTTCGAGAAAGAGGAAGAAACGGAAACGACACATCGGGTCGAAAGCATGTACGGCAGTTTCTCGCGGTCATTCAACCTGCCGGCCGACGCTGACGAGGAGAACATCACGGCGTCGTCGAAGAACGGCGTGCTGAAGGTACGCGTTCCGAAGACCGTCGAAAAGAAAGACGAACCGGTCAGGATTGCGGTCGAATAAGCGGCAACCGACCCCTGGTTGAGAACGCCAGCCCGGCATGTGCCGGGCTGGTTTGGTTTATGATTCCACGATGGTTGGGCAAAAGAAGACGGCGGGCGTACTGGGCGGCATGGGTCCCGAAGCAACCGTCGACTTCCTCGCCAGCGTCATCGCACTCACGCCCGCGACCTGCGATCAGGACCATGTGCCCGTCATCGTCGACCAGAATACCCAGGTGCCGTCGAGACAGGCTGCCTTCCTGGGCCACGGCGAGGATCCCGGCACGGAGCTTGCGCGAATGGGCCAGCGGCTCGAAGCTGCGGGTGCCGACTTCCTGGTCATGCCATGCAACCTGGGCCACACCTTCACCGACGAGCTGCTTCGGACGGTCGGCATTCCCCTGATACCGATCTTCGACGCGGCGGTTGCAGAACTCGGACCGGGTTGCGACGTCGTCGGCATTATGGCCATCGACGGAACCATCGCTGCGGGCCTCTACCAGGCGGCCATCGAAGCCGCCGGCATGCGCTGGTTGATTCCGGAGCCGGCAGAGCTCGATCGACTCAAAGCCCTCGTCAACCTGTTGAAAGCGGGGGGCGATCGCAGCGAGGTCACGGCGGGGATGAAGCAGATCGCCGTGGCGCTGAGGAATCGCGGCGCCAACGCCGTCATTGCAGGGTGCACGGAGATTCCGCTCGTCTTGAGTGCGGATGACGTTGGCGTACCATTGGTGTCGTCGAGCCGTGCGTTGGCCCGCAGGACCGTCGCGATAGGTCTGGGTCACGAAACTCTGCCGGCCGGCCACTAGTTACACAGCAACAAGGAGCAACATGCAGCTCAGCCGCTTTCCGCGTGTACGCCTTGCACACCTGCCAACGCCGCTCGAGCACCTGCCGAGGCTCAGCGATCATCTGGGCGGCCCGCAGATCTACGTCAAGCGTGACGACTGCACGGGGCTCGCAACCGGCGGCAACAAGACACGCAAGCTCGAGTTTTCGATGGGCGAGGCACTGCAGCGCAAAGCCGACACGATCGTAACGACGGGAGCCGTGCAATCGAACCACGTGCGACAGACGGCGGCAGCGGCCGCCCGCCTGGGTATGGGTTGCGACATCCTGCTCGAGCATCGCATTGCGAAGCCGAGCGACGCGTACCTGAAATCCGGCAACGTGTTGCTCGACCGGATCTTCGGCGCAACCCTGCACGAGTTGCCGGCTGGAGCGGATATCGACTCGGCGATGCGCTCGCTGGCGACCCGTCTCGAGGCCAGCGGCAAATCGCCGTACCTCATCCCGGGCGGGGCTTCCAACCGCGTCGGCGCGCTGGGCTACGTCAACTGTGCATTCGAGCTGCTGTCACAGGCCGACGAAATGGGGCTGGATATCGATCACGTCATTACCGCGACGGGAAGCGCGGGCACCCAGGCCGGCATGATCACCGGCCTCAAGGCGCGTAATGCGGGGGTGCCGCTGCTCGGCGTCAACGTCAGTATCGGCGCGAGGGAGCAGGAGGAGAAGGTCTTCGACCTGGCGTGCGAAACCGCCGACTACCTGGGAGCGCCCGGTATCGTCGAGCGCGAGGACGTGGTCGCAAACGCCGACTACGTCGGCCCGGGCTACGGCGAGCGCACGGACGCGATGAATGCAGCGGTCCTGCTGCTGGCGCGTCTCGAAGGGCTGCTGTTCGATCCTGTATATTCGGGCAAAGCGCTGGCCGGCATGATCGACCTTGTCCGACAGCGCCGTTTCGGCCCGACCGATACGATCGTTTTCCTGCACACGGGCGGGGCCGCGGCTCTGTTCGCGTATGCAGACCAACTGGACCTGGAAGTGACATGAGAGAACTGCTCGAGAAGATCGAAGCTGTTGTCGGCGACACCGGGGTGCTGACGGGGTCGGACGTGTCGTCGCGTCAGGCGTCGTGGGCCCAAGCGGATCCCTGCGGAGCCGGTGCGATCGTGCGGCCGTCCTCGACCGGGGAAACGTCGAAAGTCATGCAGCTGTGCCACGAAGCAGGCCAGGCGGTCGTTCCTTCGGGCGGGAACACGGGCCTGGTGCGCGGCACGAACGCGACGTCCGACGAGATCATGCTGTCGACCGAGCGAATGACGGCCATCGAAGACATCGATCCGGCCGGCTGCACGATGACGGTACAGGCAGGTGCCATTCTGCAAAACGTGCACGACAAGGCGGACGCGGAAGACCTGTATTTCCCGCTCGACTTCGGCGCACGCGGCTCGGCGGCCATCGGCGGCGTTTTGTCGACAAATGCGGGCGGCAACTCCGTCATTCGCTTCGGCATGGCGCGCGAACAGGTGCTGGGGCTCGAGGCGGTGCTCGCGGACGGCACGATCGTCAGTTCGATGAATAACATGCTCAAGAACAATGCCGGCTACGACCTGAAACAACTGTTCATCGGCACCGAGGGCACGCTCGGCATCATCACGCGCGCCGTACTGCGTCTGCGACCGGCGCTGCGCAGCCAGAACACGGCATTCGTGGCGGTCGACGACTTCCGGAAGATACCGGTGCTGTTGCGTGAGCTCGGTGCATTGCTCGGCGGCACGCTGAACGCGTTCGAGGTCCTGTGGGCCGACTTCTACGAGCTGATTCTCGGTGCGTCCGATAAGCACGTGCCGCCCGTCAAACCCGACTACCCGTTCTACATCCTGATCGAGTCACGCGGTGGCGATCAGCGGGCCGACGCGGAACGATTCGAAAACGCGCTCGAAGCAGCGTTCGAGAAAGGGCTCATTGTGGACGCATCGCTCGCCAGCAGCTCGACACAGCGCGACGCGATGTGGGCGATACGGGACGACATCGAGAACCTGATGCGGGCGCTGCACCCCCCGATCGCGTTCGACATCAGCGTGCCGATTTCCGACGCCAACACCTACGTCGAGAACGTCAAAGCCGGTCTCGCGAAGCACTTTCCCGACACCGGCAGGACGGTGACGTTCGGGCATCTCGGGGACAGTAACATCCACTTCGTCTTGACGATCGGCAACTACGACCCGCAGCAGGTCGGCCTGGCCATGAACATCGTCTACGAGAATCTGAAGCCCTTCGGCGGCTCGATCTCGGCGGAGCACGGCATCGGCCTCGAGAAGAAGCCGTTCCTGCCGTATTCGCGGTCCGAGGTCGAAATCGGCCTGATGAAGAGGCTGAAGGATGCGCTGGATCCGGCAGGGATACTGAATCCGGGGAAAGTGCTGAACTAGGGCCTGCTCATACCGGGTGGACGAGCCCTGGATAGCTATCAAAAAAGCGGCCGGTGCATCCGCACCGGCCGCCCCGTTATTGCGCTGTCGCGCGAATGAGTTCTAGTCGAACTTGTAGCCGACGTTGATTGCGAAGACCCAGGGATCGATCTCGACGTTGCCGGGCACGTCGATTCCGCTCGTGACCGTTGTGCCGTCGTCGATCGTCAACAGGAGATTGCTCCGGATCTGGATCCAGCGAACGTCGAAGTTCACGAGCCAGTTGTCGTTGAACACCCAGTCCGCACCGACCTGGGCGGCGATGCCCGTGGAATCTTCGAGTTCGATATCGACGAGACCGATATCTTGCGCATCGGACGTCACGCTTTCACTCATAAACATGGTGTAGTTGACGCCAAGGCCGACGAACGGCTGGAATGCCGATTCGGGCGCAAAGTGATACTGCAGCGAAACCGTCGGCGGCAGGTGCTTGGTCGAGCCGATGGGAGCCGTCACAGCAGTACCGTTCACCGTGCCTGTCAAATCGATGTCGTGCTCGAATGGCCACGCGCCGAGGATGTCGACCGCCCAGTTGTCATTGATCATGTAGGTCGCAGACAGGACCAGGCTGGTACCGTCGTCGACCTCGATGCTCGCATTGGTCACCGTGTCGCCGTCGCCGAGATCGACGTCAGGAAAGGCGAGGTTGCCGCTTTTCGGCGAGACCATTCCCGCGCCGCCCCGGACAATCCAGGTGCCGCCTTCGTGTGCCATGGCAGGCACGGCCAGTGCGGCCGCGGCCAGCAGTGACGCGAACAGGACGAATTTGCTTTTCATGTTGCTCCCCTTGAGGTTTTGAGCGAATTGAACAGGACGCCATAACGCCCGCATGCCGCGGACGATCGGCTACATGGGACCATAGCGCCCAGGGCAACGACATACGAAAGTTGAGAACTCGATTGCGGAGATCACGTATGGCGGTCAGGCAGATTTTCGAGGCGCCGAAAGCAGCGCGCTGACGGTCCCCCCGATGCTGTTGATCGCGCGCTGCCTGAATCGCGTATGATTGCGGGCCATGTCCGCAATAATCTCGATAACAGGACTCACCAAGACCTACGCCGGCGGCTTCGAAGCGCTCAGGGACGTCAGCCTCGAGATCGACCGCGGGGAAATATTTGCGCTGCTCGGCCCCAACGGCGCCGGCAAGACGACGCTGATCAGCATTGTCTGCGGCATTGTCAACGCAACGTCGGGCAAGGTGCTCGTCGCCGGCCACGATATCGTCGACGACTACCGGATGACGCGCGGCTGGATCGGGCTGGTGCCGCAGGAGATGCCCAGCGAGTCTTTCGAGACTGTCTGGAACACCGTGCGCTTCAGTCGCGGCCTGTTCGGAAAACCGGCCGACGATGCGCACTGCGAGAAGGTACTTCGTTCGCTGTCGCTCTGGGACCGCAAGGATACGCCCAACATGGCGTTGTCCGGCGGCATGAAGCGGCGCGTGCTGATCGCGAAAGCGCTGTCGCACGAGCCAGATGTGCTGTTTCTCGACGAGCCGACCGCGGGCGTCGACGTGGAACTGCGTCAGGACATGTGGAATGTGGTCGAATCGCTTCGCGACGAGGGCGTGACGGTCATCCTCACGACGCACTACATCGAGGAGGCCGAGCAGCTCGCCGACCGGGTCGGCGTGATCAATAACGGCGAGCTCATTCTCGTCGAGAACAAGGACAAGCTGATGCAGGAGATGGGGAAGAAGCACTTGATGCTGTACTTCCAGGAACCGCTCGATGGCATTCCGGAGAGCTTGTCGGCATACGACCTGTCTCTCAGCGACGACCGCCGCCAGTTGACCTACGAATACGACAGCAAGGGTGAACACACGGGCATCACCGCTTTGCTGTCCGATGCCCGTGCGGCGGGCCTGCGCTTCAACGACCTGCAGACGTCCCAGAGTTCGCTCGAGGAAATCTTCGTCGACCTCGTGCACGCAGAATCATGAACCTGCATGCCGTAAAAGCGATTTATCGCTACGAGATGGCGCGCATGTTCCGCACCGCGGTGCAGAGCATCGTGGCGCCGGTGCTGTCGACATCCCTGTATTTCGTGATCTTCGGCGCGGCTATCGGCTCGCGCATAACCGAGGTGGACGGCGTCCAGTACGGAGCGTTCATCGTGCCCGGTTTGATTATGCTGGCGATCATGACCGAGAGCATCTCGAACTCATCGTTCGCGATCTACTTCCCGAAATTCACCGGCACGATCTTCGAAGTGCTGTCGGCGCCGGTGTCGTACATCGAGGTCATGCTGGGTTACGTGGGTGCTGCGGCGACCAAGTCGATCATCATCGGCACGATCATCCTGATCACGGCCAGCTTCTTCGTCGACATCGAGATCGCGCACCCGCTGATAATGGTGACATTCCTCGTCCTGACGTCGGTATCCTTCTGCCTGTTCGGTTTCATCCTCGGCATCTGGGCGGACGGCTGGGAGAAGCTCACGATCGTGCCGATCCTGGTCATCATGCCGCTGACCTTCCTCGGCGGTACCTTCTATTCGATCAGCATGCTGCCGGACGCCTGGCAGACGATCAGCCTCTTCAATCCCGTGGTCTACCTGATCAGCGGCATGCGCTGGTCCTTCTACGAGAACGCTGACGTCAGCGTTGCGCTGAGTCTCGGCATGACGATCGGCTTCCTCATAGCCTGCCTGCTGACCGTGCGCTGGATCTTCAAAACCGGCTACAAGTTGCGCACCTGACGGCCTGTCCGTGGACGTTTCGGGAACTACGTACGGCAATCCCCCGAACCGCGGTTGTTTGCGCCCGTCGACCTGCCTAGTATGGGCGTAACGCTGAGAGGAGATCGCCATGCGAGAAAAACTAATAGAAGCGCTTTTGTACCCGAACCTCCTGGTCCGGCAGCTCATCGAGGGAGGGCAATACCCGCACAAGAGCCTGCTCGAGGCCACGGGTGAGCGCTGCCACAGCTGCGATCCATCGAAGGAGTGCACCTGGGAGACCTGCCTGCACGATTTCCGCCATTTTGACGAGAAGACCGACGAGCAGCTGGGCTTTGAGCTGCGCGAAGGCATCAAGCTCGTCGAGCGACTGCACAATCACCTGCGGCACGACGAAACCACGGGTACCTCCGAGTACTGCACGTGGATACGAAATGCCGAGCACCTGATCGAGGAAGTCGAACACCACCTGCCGCACGTCGAGCCCGCCGCCACGGCCGAAGCCGGCAACAAACTACCAGCGGAGTAAAACGCATGCGAATACTGCTGATCGTTGCCGCCCTGTTTGCGACGAGCCCGGCGCTGTCCGATGTCCAGACCTACGGCGATTTCGGCGGCGACATGGAGAGCGTTCGAATCGGCAAGGTCCTGAACGACCCGGAGCGCTTCGTCGACAGGGCCATTCGCGTCGAAGGCCTCGTCGAGGACGTCTGCCCGAGAAAGGGTTGCTGGGTCGAGATCCTCGACGCGCAGTCGAAAGAGACCCTGCGCTTCAAGGTCCAGGATGACGTCATCGTCTTCCCCGTTGAGGCGAAGGGTTCGAAAATCGTGGCAGAGGGGATCCTGCGCAAACACGAGCTGACGCGGGAGCAGGCGGTCAGCCGTATGCGACACCTTGCCGAGGAAAAGGGCGAGTCGTTCGACGAGTCGACGGTGACCGGGCCGATGGTCGTGTACCAGGTCGAAGGGATCGGCGCGGCGATAGGCGAATAACCGACCGGAACATTGAAGAACTCGCTACTGGCGCTTTACCGGGACACGATATCCAGCTTCCGCGACCTGCTGCCCATCGTCATTGTCATCGCGGTCTTCGAGCTGCTGGTTATCCGGCAGCCGGTGACCGGCATCTTCCAGATGGTCGTTGGCGGCATTCTCGTTCTCATGGGGCTGGCGTTCTTCATCTTCGGGCTGCGGCTTGCGTTGTTCCCGATCGGTGAAAGCCTGGCGCAGTCCCTGGCGAAGAAAGGCAGCATTTTCTGGCTGTTCCTGTTTGCCTTCGTGCTCGGTTTCGGCACGACGATCGCAGAGCCGGCGCTGCTGGCAATTGCCGACGAGGCGGCCGAAATCGCCGTGGAAGGCGGCGTCATCGAAAACACCGAAGACGCGCAGGGAAGTTACGCGCTCAGCCTGAGACTCGTCGTCGCGCTGTCGGTCGGCGTCGCGCTGCTGCTCGGCGTCTTCAGGATACTGACAAACTGGTCGCTGCCGGTAATGATCATCGGCGGCTACATTCTCGTCGTTATCGCGACTTCGCTCGCGCCGCCGGAGATCGTCGGTATCGCGTATGACTCCGGCGGCGTGACGACCTCGACCGTGACCGTGCCGCTCGTCACGGCGCTCGGCGTCGGTCTGGCGGGCTCTCTCGAGGGTCGTAACCCGATGACCGACGGCTTCGGGCTCATCGCGTTTGCCTCGCTGACGCCGATTCTCTTCGTGCTCCTCTACGGGATCATCATGCAATGGGTGTGATCGTCGAGATTTTCGCGTACATCGGCGACAGCGTGATGGATGTCGCGCCTATCGCGATATTCCTGTTTGCATTCCAGCGGCTCGTAATCGGTGGGCCGATGCCGAACCTGCGGCAGATACTCGTGGGCTTCGGGTTTGTCGTGGTCGGCCTCGGCCTGTTCCTGGTCGGGCTCGAACAGAGCCTGTTTCCGCTCGGCCGCCTGTTGGCCCAGCAGCTGACAGACCCCGACTTCCTCGAGAACATGACCGGGCACGTGGGCGCGAGCCTCGTCTGGCAGGACTTCTACTGGGTCTACCTGTTCGCGGCGGCGATCGGCTTCAGCACGACGCTCGCAGAACCAGCGCTGCTGGCCGTATCGATCAAGGCCAACATGGTGTCCGGTGGCGCAATCGGCGTCTGGGGCCTGCGTGTTGCCGTCGCTATCGGCGTGGGTGTGGGCGTTGCGCTTGGCTGCTACCGGATCATCACGGGTCTGCCGCTGCACTATTTCATTGCCGCAGGGTACCTGGTCGTGATCGTCCAGACGGTGCTGGCGCCGAAACTCATCATTCCGCTCGCCTACGACTCGGGCGGCGTTACGACCTCGACGGTGACAGTGCCGTTGATTACCGCACTGGGCCTGGGGCTCGCAGAAGCCATTCCGGGCCGCAGCACATTGCTCGACGGGTTCGGGCTGGTGGCGTTTGCGAGCCTGTTTCCGATAATCTCGGTGCTCGCCTATGGCCAGCTGGCTGAAGCAAGAAGCCGGAAAACCCGTTCGAGCGAGGAAGCAGAGGAACTGCCAGGGGAAGAAGATCATGCACTTTAAACTCATCATCGCCTTTGTCGAGGATTCGAAAACCGAAGCCGTCATGAAAGCCGCGCGCGAGGCGGGTGCGACGGGTTCTACCGTCATCAACAACGCACGTGGCGAGGGCGTGAAAGCGACCAAGTCGTTCTTCGGACTGACATTGGCAACGCAGCGCGACGTTGTCCTGCTGGTCGTCGAGGAGCATCTCAGCCGGCATATCCTCGAGCATATCGGCGAAGTCGGGGAGTTCGATTCAACCTCCGGCACGGGAATCGCCGTCCTGGTCGACGTCGAAGACGCCGTTGGCGTCATGCACCAGGTGCAGGAGCTCAGTGACATCGTGGAGGAAGAGCTATGACTATCCGTAACTGGGGCCCTGTGCGGGACTGCATGAAGACCGAGGTCGTGGAAGTCGACGGCAAGATCGACGTCTTGTCGGCGCTCAAGATTATGAAGAAAGCCAGGACGACGAGTCTGATCGTCAAACGTCGCGACGACAACGACGAATGGGGCGCGGTCCTGTTCTCGGATATCGCGAAGAAGGTCATAGCGAGGAACCGCCCGCTGGACCGGGTGAGCGTCTACGAAATCATGCAAAAGCCCGTCGTTACCATCAGGCCCGAGATGGAGATTCGCTACTGCGCCAGGCTGTTCGAGAACCTCGGCATCAGCCATGCGCCCGTGCTCGAGAACAACGAGATCATCGGCATGGTCAGCTACTACCGGCTGGTCCTGTACGGCCTTCCCGATCTCGACTGACACCAGTTGCACCAGATGACTCGACTATCAGGCCCCGTCATCGGGGTTGCGATCCTCATTGCGTCCGGGCTCTCCGCGCAGGTCCTGGCGCACGAAGGAACCTCACTGCCGTACGGCTCCTTCATGGCTGGTATCACGCACCCCGTTCTCGGCGTCGATCACTTCCTCGCGATGGTGAGCGTTGGCGTCGTCAGCGCACAGATCGGCGGCCGCGCGTTGTGGAGCGTGCCTCTGACGTTCGTTTCCGTTATGGCGGTTGGCGGTGTGCTCGGGTTGTACGACATCGGCCTCGGGGGCATCGAGTTCGGCATTGCCGTGTCGGTCCTCGTACTGGGTGCCGCGATCGCGGCCGACAGGTCTCTCCCGGTCTGGGTGGCAATGATCGCCGTGGGCCTGTTCGCCGTGTTCCACGGCTATGCTCATGGCGCAGAAATGCCCAAAGTGGCGGAACCGGTGCGTTACGCCACGGGCTTTCTCACGGGAACCGCGGCACTTCACGTGGCGGGCCTTGTCATAGGTGACATCACGCAACACTACGAGCGAGGCAAAGTGGCGCTACGGGTTGCGGGAGCGGTCATAGCAGCCATCGGCTGCTTCTTTCTGTACGGTTCTCTGTTCGGAGGCTAGCGGTGACAAGGAAGGCAAAGCTCGCGCTTTGGGAAGTCGGTTGCGTGATATGGGTGTGCCTGGCGGGAGCGCTGTTGCATTTCTCCTTCGAGCTCAGTGACTACTGGCGGCCCATGGCGCTCATCTCGGCGGTCAACGAAAGCGTCTGGGAACACACCAAGATGTACTTCTGGCCTGGCCTGGTGTGGGCGCTGGTGCAATACACCTACACGCGTCACCTGCACAACAACTACTGGCAGGGAAAGGCGGCTGCACTCGTCGTGACGCCGCTATTGATCTACGCGCTTTACTACAGCTACATCGGCTACATCGGCCTGACCGGCGGCAAGGCCAACCTGGCCGCCATGTTGTCGATCATGGTCATCGCCATCAGCATTGCCCAGTACGTCAGCTATCGAATATTGACGGCAGAGCCGTTTGAGCCGGTAACCCGGCGCTACGCGGCGGCAACCGTTACAACGCTGATTGCCATGTTCTCGCTGCTGACGTTTTTTCCCCCTCGGTTCTTCCTTTTCGAGAACTACTTCTGCTACACGTATACGGGTGAGTACGGCATCCTCGACGACTACGAGCCCTACCGGATATTTACGCGAGAGGGCGAGTCCGAGGGACTTGGCGTGAATTACTGCGAGGCGGTGACCGGCCCGCAGTCGTAGAAACCCGAGCGCCGCCCACTCCGCAAATTACCTGAAACCCCGCAGATCGAGCGGGTACCGCAGAGCCGTATGGGTGCTTCCCCCCTGCGCATCGGGGTAGATTCCTCATCGATAGTCCCGGCCAGTTCTCCGTAGAATTTCAAAGAGTTAACGGTATTGCGCCTGCAAAAGGTCAGGGACCGCGGTACCCGTGCGGATCGCATCGGGACGCTGCAGATCGCCGCTTCACACGAGGACGATGGCGTATTTCATGGCAACGACTGGGGAGGACTCAACGAAATGACTGCACCAACCCGACTCAACGCATTGACACGGCAGCTTGCCGCATTTGCCACGGCGTCGATCATCACCTTTGGCGGCGTAGCGCAGGCCGAGACGCTGCCCGGTGGGACACTCGACCCGAACAGCATTCCTAAGTACGTCACACCGCTGGTTATTCCGCCAGTCATGAATGATAGCGGCGCGGCTAACGATTACGATATTGCCGTCCGCCAATTCAAGCAGCAGATACTGCCGGGTGGGCTCTGGGCTGACTTGCCCGGCTGCGCAGGACAGGATTGCACGTTTCCGCCAACACCCGTGTGGAGCTACGGCCCGGCCAACGAGGCAACGATCGACCGCATAGGCGTCGCCAGGCTGGTCGCGCCAAGTCCCACGAGCCAGTTCAATTACCCGGCGTACACGATCGAGACGACCCGGCGCAGGACGGTTACGGTTGACTGGATCAACGACCTCGTGAATCCCCGGAACGGCAAGTTCCGCAAACATTTGCTGCCGGTCGATCGATCCCTGCACTGGGCGAATCCGGAGGGACTTCCCTGCGACGTCGGCAAGTTCAAGGACTGCAAACCTGATCCCTATGCACTCGACGATCAGGAGATTCTGACACGCGCCTACAAGGGCCCGGTGCCGATCGTCGTGCACGTCCACGGCGCTCGCGTCGGCCCCGAAAGCGATGGCTACCCGGAGGCGTGGTGGCTGCCAGACGCAAGCAACATCCCCGGAAGCTACTCTACGGTCGGCACGCTCGTGAATGAATACGGCGTCCAGACGAACCAGGCCCCCGGCGTCGGCAGCTTCACGTACCCCAACGACCAGCCGTCGACGACGCTCTGGTACCACGACCACACGCTGGGCATGACGCGCAACAACGTCTACGCCGGCCCGGCCGGTTTCTGGCTGATTCGCGAGAAGGGCGGCGGCGAGAACGGTGTCAATGAGAACAAATACACCCTGCCCGGACCTGCGCCGGTTGCCGGACAGGACGTCCTGTCGCTCAACGTGCCCGGCGAAGCCGCGCGCGCTGCGATCCGCGAGATTCCGATCGTCATCCAGGACCGCGCCTTCAACGAGGACGGCTCGCTGTTCTACCCGGCCAACCGTGCCTTCTTCGAGGGCCTGGGCAACGGCCAGCGGTCAGGACCCAATGCGAATCGCGCCGCAGGCCTGAAGATCGACGTGATCGGTCTGACGGACGACAAAGACGAGCCGACAGACATTCATCCGATCTGGAATCCCGAGGCGTTTTTCAACGTCATGGTCGTGAACGGCGTGTCGTGGCCGAACCTCGACGTGGAGCCCGACTTGTATCGATTCCGCCTGCTGAACGGATCCAACTCACGCTTCCTGAACCTGAGCATGCACGCGTATGACGCAGACGGTGACCGTCTCGGCGAGATCGCGTTCTACCAGATCGGTGCGGAGCAGAGCGTGCTGCCGAGACCCGTGAAGATCGTGCGCGGCGACCGAAAGGCGCTCAGAGGTAACGGCATCAACCCCGTGCTTTCGCCGGCACCGTACGATCCCGACATGGATGAAGAGGCCGCCGAAGGCCTGAATATGGGCCCTGCCGAGCGTGCGGACGTCATCGTCGACTTCACCGAGCTGCCGGACGGCACGGCCTACGTGCTGATGCTGAATACGGCGGCCGACGCACCGTTCGGCGGTTTCCCGGACGTACCCGCTGATCCTGCGACCAGCGGCCAGGTCATGAAGTTCTCGCTGATTGACGATACCGATATCGGCGAGGGCTTCACCGAACCCGAATGGCTCAAGCTCAGAGTGCCGGAAAGGAGAGACGACGCGTTCACGGGGAGAAATATCGTAGCCGTGCGCGACCTCGCGCTGCTCGAGGAAGAATCGGCGCTGGTCTGCGCAAGAATGCGGCCGAACGGCAATATCGTACAGGACCGCGACGCGATTCCCGATGGCAGCGGCAACTGCGTGGACAAGGAGCACGGCAATCTGCGCCGGTCCATGCCCTTCGGGCCGCAGGCCGCGGTGCTCGGTACCAACGGCGCCACGGGTGGAACCGTTCAGCTCTGGGCCGATCCGATTCGGCAAAACGTGGCCACGAATACGACCGAGCAATGGGAGTTGTACAACTGGTCGGCCGACGCTCACCCGATCCACCTGCACCTCGTCAAGTTCAAGGTCGTGAATCGTGAGCCGTTCGATGAGGATGGGAACCTGCTCGGTCCGCGCCCGCCGGAACTTACGGAACGCGGCTGGAAGGACACGGTGACGGCCTATCCCGGAGAAGTCACGCGAGTCAACGCGACCTTCGACCTCCCGGGCTTGTACGTGTGGCACTGCCACATCGTGGAACACGAGGACAACGAGATGATGGTCCCGTTCTGCGTAGGCGACGGGCCGGGCTGCGACAAGGTTCCGCAGGGGCTCTGACATGAAATCAAATCGCTATTCAGGCATCGCTGCTGGTTTCGTACTGCTCCTGGCGGTGAACGGCCAGGCGGCGGCCGGCGAGCGCTCCGAGCTCGATTTCGAAGATGAGACAGCGCGTATCAACTACAGCCTTGGCTACCAGATTGGCGGCGACTTCAAGCGCCAGGACGTCGAGATGTATGCTGACGCCGTGATCCAGGGTATCGAGGACGCGCTGTCCCAGACGTCGCCGCAGATGACGCACGCGGAAATGCGGGCCGAGCTCGTGGCGCTCAAGCAGAAAGTCGTCACCGCGCAGCGGGAAAAGCGCCAGACGCGTGAGCTGGTGCGCGTACGCGAGGGCGAATCTTTCCTCGAGGAGAATAAGGCACGCGAGGGCGTAGTGACCACCAGCAGCGGCCTGCAGTACCGTATCATCGACCCGGGCTCCAGGGCGCGGCCCGCGCTGACAGACCGGATTACGGTGGACTACCGTGGAACACTGGTCGATGGTCATGAGATCGACAGCGGAGAAGACGTGAGCTTCTCTCTGAACGGCGTGATCCGCGGCTGGACCGAGGGCTTGCAGCTGATCGGCGAAGGCGGCCGCATCGAGCTGTTCATTCCGTCGAGGCTCGCCTACGGTGATCGCGGACCGCTTGCCCACCGGGCCCTGATTTTTGACGTCGAGCTCGTCTCGATCGGCGCCACGGAACCCGGCAACGGCAACACGTGACCCCGGGCAGGTCTGCCGCAGGTCGGGTCGCCGCAGCGATCCCCGCAGTTCTTGCGACTGCGGGGATCCTTGCGTCCTGCGACACGCAATCTCCCGGCGCTAGTCTCGTCGAATCAGGTCGCAGGATCTACCACGATGGCCTGCTCCCCGACGGGTCGCCACTCGTGGCCACCCGTCCCGAGGGCCTTTTGCTGGAAGGCCGCTTTGCGTCCTGCGCGACCTGCCATCGAAAGAGCGGTATGGGAACGATCGAGGGCTTGATCGACTCGGCGATCCTGGTGCCGCCGCTGGTCGGTCCGGTGCTTTTCCAGCCCGCGCCGTTCCACGGTGCGCAACTCGACGACACGCACCACTACGTGCCGCACGAGTCCTGGCGGCGCGCAATGACGCGGCCTGCCTACGATCGGGACAGCCTCGTATCGGCGTTGCGCACAGGGCTCAATTCGGCCGGCGACCCGCTCGGCGCACCGATGCCGCTTTACGAGCTCGGGGCGAACGAGATCGACGCGCTCGTTGCGTACCTCGAGATTCTCGGCGCACAGGCGGACCCCGGGATCGATGACTCGGTAATGCACGTCGCCACGGTGGTTACGCCGGACGTTAGCGCCGGGGACGCAGACGGGGTTCTCGAGGTACTGCGAGTCTGGGCAGCGTCGGCGCGAGCAGGCGGGTTTCCCCTGCGCTTGCACGAATGGCTGCTGGCGGGTCCCGATTCGACCTGGCAGCTACAACTCGAAGCGCACTACGACGCGCAGCCGGTCTTTGCCGTTTTGTCCGGCGCGGGGGCCGGCGACTGGCAGCCGGTTCACGACTTCTGCGAGGCGCGCGAGGTCGCTTGCGTGCTGCCGTCTCTCGATGCCGGACCGAAAGGCGACGAAGGGCACTTTGCGATCTACTGGACGCTCGGCGTAGACCTGGAGGCGCGGATACTTGCGAAATACCTCGGCGACAAACCGAGCGACAAGATCGTGCAAGTCTTCGGCGACGAAGCGGGGCAGGTCGGCGCAGACGCATTCGCAGCACGTCTCGCGGCCGCCGACGTCGAGTCACGACTCCTTGACTCCGTTGCTCCGGGATGGCTCGCCGATGCAAATCTCATCGTTCTCTGGTTGCGACCGGCCGGCGTGATGCAGTTGGTAGAATCGCTGCCGGGTGGACCAGGGGTCGACGTTGTCATCTCATCGCAACTGACGACGCCCGAAGACATAAGCTTGCCGCCGGCGTGGCGCGAGCGAGCCGCTTTCGTCAGCCTGTTTGACGATCTTGGCCTGCAGGGCGAAATCGCGCGGCTACGACTCGAGCGATGGCTCGAAAGGAACCGAATCGATGCCCCGGCCAAACGTCGCATGCAGGCCGACGCGTATGCGGCGGCACATCTATTTACCGCGGCACTGGCAGCGATGCGGCGCGAGGAGTTGCGGCGACCCCGGGTGCCGCCGACACGCGAGCATTTGCTCGAAACGCTGGAGGACATCGTCGCCAAGTACAGCGATGGTACGCAACTGGTCGACGAGGACAGTCATGTTGCCTACTACGGCCGCATGAGCCTCGGGCCGGGGCAACGCGTCGCCGTACGCGGCGGCTCAATCCTGCGATATGCCTCGCCGGACTCGCCACGTCTCGTTGCGGAGAGCGAGCATATCGTCCCCTGATAGCCCGGCCAACGGCTCAGGCGTCACTGCCGAGAATCGAGACGAGCCGGATTTCGTAGATAAGGTCGTTTCTTCGCAGCCGGTTGTTGCCGAATCGGCCGAAGCCTTCACCGGGTGGAATCACTACGCGCCAGTAAGCTCCCTCGTCCATCAAGAGCAGCGCTTCCCTGAGACCGGGCACTGCCACGGATTCGATGGCCAGCTCCAGCGGTTCCTGGTCTTCCTCGGTGGTGTCGAATGCCCGTCCATCCGGGAGCCATGCTTCGTAGCGAACCAGGACCGTATCGGCAGGCCCTGGCGTGTCACCGAAGCCCGGTTCCAGCACCTCGTATTGCACGCCGCTCGGCAGCGTCGTGACGCCCGAGCGTTGCTGGTTGAGCGCAGCAAAATCGTCGTTGAATTTGCCTTTGCGATCGACGTTGCTCGAGACGGGGATGGCAGCCAGCTCTGCGGTGCTTGTAGCGGCGTCGTCGACGGAGTTGTCATCCACGGATCCAATCGCGTCCAGCAACGCGTATGCGCCGACGCCAACGATGACAATTGCGGCTATTGCGCTGAGTGGTTTCATTTCCTGCTCCTTCGGATTCAGAGCATGTTGCGACTTTCGCGCTCGAGCTCGCTGGCAGTTGCGAAGCCCTCGAAGCGGATCCAGTCGCTCGTCGAGTTCGCGCGCATCAATGTCAATGGCGCGTGGTTCATCTTGTCACCCCGGTAGGCTTTGAAGGCTTTTTGCAGGACAATGCTGTCCTCCAGCGTACCGGTCAGGAAGCGCCATTGCGGGCCGGCGCGAAACTGTGCGGCGTATTCAGCCAGCGCCTGCGGGGTATCCTGTTCCGGATCTATGGAGATGGAAACCATCAGCACCTTCGTCGAGTCTTCGCCGAGACGCGACTGTACCTGCCCGAAGATCGACGTCATCATCGGGCAGATAGCCGTGCAACTGGTGAAGATGAAGTTCACCATCACCGGGCGATCCGTCTCGAATAACTCGCGCACTGCGACGGATTCACCTCGCTGATCGATCATCGTGAGGTCCGGCATTTCGTATCGTGCGAGTTGGCGGGCAGTCGAACCGGGGACCGTCGCGCGGTGACGGGCGTGCGGATCCGGTTCGGACACCGTGCCGGACACGGCCGGCAACGACGCCATAAGTAGCGCGGGCATGAGACAGCGCGCGATTAGCTTTTTGCGACTCATGAACGCCAACATACGTTGTTCGTGACTGTCGGCAGATAGGGTGTAATCCCCATTATCCGTGGGGTATTCGCAGTTGTTGGATATACTCTGCCGGAAGCAGGCAAGACTCGCAGCAAGGAATGACCGAAACACCATCATTATTCACACGCATGCTGCAACGCCGCGTGTTCCCGATCGTCGGCATGTACGTTGCAGCGTGCTGGCTCGTCATCGAGCTCGGCGACTGGGTCACCGAGCGTTTCGGACTGCCCGGCGCGTTTACGTCCTATGTCTTTATCGCCATGATCGCGATGCTGCCGGCCGTGACCCTGTTCGCCTGGAACCATGGCGCTCCGGGCAAGGACCGCTGGACGAAAGCCGAGCGGGTGTTGATACCTGTCAACGCGGTACTGGCCATCGCTGCCATCTACCTGGTGACCCCGTCGCTGGAGGTCGAAGCCGCAACCAGGATGGTCGAGATCGAGGACGAGACGGGCACCTTGCAGGCCTTCGAGGTACCCAAGCTCGGCTACCACAAGGAGGTAATGGCGTTCTTCTGGACGAACGCCGCTGAAAACCCGGACCTCGAATGGCTTTCCTACGGCTTGCCCGTGATGCTCGGCCACGATATCAACCGGGTATCGCCGGTCATCACCATGGAGACGCCGTTCGACGACCCGTATGCCCGCAGCCGGTTGCAGCGGCAGGGATTCGAGTCATTCACCGACGTGCCTCAGGGTCTGGCGCTCGAAATCACGCGAGACCGGCTCAGCCAGGCCCTCGTCGTCGGTAGTTTCGACCTCGATGGTGAAACGCACATCATCGCGGCATCGCTGATCGACGCCGACAACGGCAAGGTGATCCGCTCCATCGAGGCACGATCCGGCGACTGGTTTTCGGCCATCGACGAAACGACCGCAGCCATTCTCGATGCGCTCGGCGTCGAGCCCGGGCAAAACCAGAGCGATGAACCGGTCGGCCAGCACCTGACCGAATCGCTGGAAGCTGTCCGCCACTACGCCAGCGCAACGCTGGCGATGGTGCGCGACAACGACTATCCGCTGGCCATCGCCGATCTGACGAACGCCGTTGGCATCGATCCGTCGTTCGCCGAGGCGCACGGCACGCTTTCGATCGCACACTACTTCAGCGGCGGGATAGAGGCCGCACGGGACGCTGCCGCGCAGGCGTTGAAGAACACCTACCGCCTGTCGGAGTCCAGCGAGTTCATTCTCAAAGCGAACCGCTACATCTACAACGGGGACTTCGATCGCGGCGCACGCGTCATCGACGTCTGGACACAAGTGCAGCCAAACAGCACACGGGCACTCGACAACCTCGTATACATCTCGCGGGTCTCGGGTACCGAGGAGGGGCTCGAAAAGGCAAGCGGCGCGCTCGACCGACTCCTCGATCTGCGGCCGAACGACTACCTGATCTACCGGCGCAAGGGCCTGCTCGAACAGCAGCGGGGGAATTTCGCTGCTGCAGCAGAACACGTGCAGCGATATCTCGACAATGTGCCGGACAGCGGCGGCGCGTACCGGCAGCTGTCGACCATATTCCAGGCACAGGGCGAGCTCGACCAGGCGCAGGCGTCGCTCGAGAAAGCAAGCATACTGTCGGATGCGCCTTTCGAGTCGGAAATCGCACTTGCGCGTCTCGAGGCGCGTCGGGGACGCTATGCCGATGCAGAGGTCCGGCTCGAGTCGCTGACCGGCGAGGTGCAGACGCCCGGTCTCGTTACTGCCTTGCTCGGAGCGCAGTGGGAAGTCGCGGTGGCACAGGGGCAGATAGAGCGCGGATTCGCCATCTACAGCGAGCTGAACGAGGCGGCCAAAGCGACGATGCCGCCGACGCTGCGCATAATGGGAGTAGAGGCGCAGTTGGCAAGCCTGATGGCCGCTCGCGGTGAAACCACCGAAGCCGTCGCGCACCTCGACCAACTCGTGGAGCTGCTCGAGCCGCCGGTCAGCTGGTACATCGCATTCAACTACGTGCAGGTGTACGAGCTGGCAGGTGATCGCGAACAATACCGTTACTGGGCGGAGCAGAACGCACAGCGTCGCGAGCAGTACCCCGAGCTTCTGCACCCGATCGTCGACGCGCAGACCGCGCAGCTTGCTATCTGGGACGACGAATTGGAGGTGGCCCTCGGACAGCTCGACAGGTCGAGGGACGCGCTCGGGCAGTCGTTTCTCAACGTTGCCCACGACAGCCTGACGACGCTCGAGCCTTACATCGGACTTGCCAGGCTCTACGTGCAGGCCGGTGCGCCCGAGCAGGCGCGCGCGATCCTCGACGACGTGCTGCGGGTCTTTCCATCGAGCGGACACGCGAGGTTCGTTCTGGCCGAGCTGCTCGTCGATGAAGGCCGGCTGGATGACGCGCAGTCGGCACTGGACCAGGCGTTCGCCGTCTGGGCGAATGCCGACGACGATTACGTGTATCTACGGCAGGCTCGAGAGCTTGCGGAGCGGATCTCGGCAGGTGGGTAGCCGAGAGCGCGATAAATTACCCGCGTTCCTGTTCGCGACACTGTGTTGCGCGGCGCTCGACGCTGCCGCCCACGATGTCCCGGAGCAGGACGTTGACGAAGTCGTCGTAACGGGCCGCTGGACCGACCTGGCCGGCCTGGCAATTTCGGCATCCGAAGGGATCGTCGGCCAGGAAGAACTCGACATTCGTCCACGGCTGCGAACCGGCGAAGTGCTCGAGGTCGTCCCGGGGTTGATCACGACGCAGCACAGCGGCACCGGCAAGTCCAACCAGATGTTCCTGCGCGGCTTCAACCTCGATCACGGGACAGACTTCAATACCTCGATCGACGGCATGCCCATCAATATGCCCAGCCACGGTCACGGCCAGGGCTACACGGACCTGAACTTCCTGATCCCGGAAATCCTCGAGAGCGTCGAATTTCGCAAGGGCCCCTATCATGCCTCGGTGGGGGACTTTTCGTCGGCGGGATCGGCGCACCTGTCGACGTTCAAGGTCCTGCCGGAATCGATGCTGAAGATCGGTGTCGGCCAGGACGGCCACCGCGAGGTTCTTGTCGCCGACGGCTTCGAAGCAGGTTCCGGCAACTGGCTCTACGCGGCCGAGGGTCACGTTTATGACGGTCCCTGGACGGATATCGAAGAGGACCTGCAACGCGTCAACGGCGTCCTGCGCTACTCGCGGCAGAACGACAACGGCACAGAGTGGGACGTCATGCTGATGGGCTACGATGCCAGCTGGAATGCGCCTGACCAGGTACCACAGCGCGCCATCGAGAGCGGGCTGATCGATCGACTCGGATCGCTGGATCCGACGATACGCGGAGAGTCGTCCCGCTACAGTATTTCGGGGTCCCTGCTTCGCGAGTTGGTGGGTGAGCGTCAGCTGCATGTCCACGCTTATGCGATCGACTACGACCTGGATCTCTTTTCGAATTTCACCTATTTCCTCGACGACCCGATCAACGGGGATCAGTTCGAGCAGGTCGATCGACGTAAGGTGCTTGGCGGTGACGTCGGCTACGTCTGGCCAGGGTCGGAGCGCTCAAACAACACGTACACGGTCGGCATGTCGGTCCGGCACGACGACATCGACGAGGTCGCCCTGTTTCGAACGCTGGAAACCGCCCGGTTGGCAACCGTTCGCAGCGATACGGTGAATCAGACGTCGCTGGGCGTGTACGCGCAGGCGAGCACCCGCTGGAACGAACGCCTGAGCACCAGGGTCGGTTTGCGAGCGGACTTCTACGATTTCTCGGTGCGCAGCAATCTGCCGGCCAACTCCGGAGATACGACGGACGCTATTCTGGCGCCGAAGTTGAGCGTCATCTACGCACTGGATGCGGACTCGGAGCTGTACCTGAGCACCGGCCGGGGATTTCACAGCAACGATGCGCGCGGCACGACGATCGAGGTCGATCCGAATACCGGCGACCCCGTCGAGCCGGTTGATCCGCTGGTTGCGTCAACGGGGGCAGAGGTCGGGTACCGCACGTTCAGGAACGACAGGCTGAACCTGTCGGCATCCCTGTGGTACCTCGAACTGGATTCGGAGCTGGTGTTCGTCGGCGACGCCGGGCTCACCGAGCCGAGCCGACCCAGTCGTCGCTACGGTATCGAGCTGCCGATCTATTATCGCGTCGGCAACTGGGTGTTCGATCTCGAGCTGGCTTTGACGCGAAGCCGATACGTCGACGATGACCCGGCCGGTGACGAGATCCCGGGATCGATCGAGCGTGTGATCGCGGCGGGCATCGCCGCGCAATACCCGAACGGCGCTTACGGCAGTCTGCGCGCGAGGCATTTCGGAGACCGGCCATTGATCGAGGACGGGACCGTGCGCTCCGAATCATCGACCGTGCTCAGCATGATGTTGGGTTTTCGGCGGGAGTCGACCGATTTCAGGGTGGAAATCCTGAATCTCCTGGACGCCGAGGATCAGGATATCGCTTACTTCTACGCGTCCCGGCTCGCCGGTGAACCGGCCGGTGGCATTGAGGACATACACCTGCACCCGATGGAGCCGCGTACCGTAAGGGCCTCACTCACATGGCGTTTCTGAGTAGAGGAGAATTGGAAAACCTTCTCAGCCGCGTAGTTCCGGCGGTGTTCGCTGTCGCCGCTTTTTGTCCGATGCCGGCTTTGGCGGAAGAGCTCAGTGCTGCGGAATCGGATCCGACGAATCTCGGCTGGATGCAGGGGTTTCCGCCGGGCCCCGACAAACTGATCATGCAGCCGGAATCCGATTATTTCAGTTTTCCAAAGCTGCGCTGGACTGTGTGCCACTTCCGCGAGTTGTTGCCCACAGAGCAGGTCAGCCGCGGCATCGCCGCGCCCCTTCCGCTCGCCTACGATCTCGACACGGCGGCCATCGACGCGTTGAATTTCCGACCGATGGGCAGCAGCGAGCCGATGACATGGAAGGAATCACTGGCGGCCAATTACACCGACGGCATACTCGTCATCCATAGGGGAAAGATCGTCTATGAGCGCTACTTCGGCTGTCTCGACGAATCCGGTAAGCATGGCGCCATGTCGATGACGAAGTCGCTGACCGGCCTGCTGGCGGAGATCCTCGTGGCGGAAGGGAAGCTCGACGATACCGCGTTGGTATCGACCGTCGTTCCCGAGCTTGCCGAGAGTGCATTCGGTGACGCGACGATCAGGCAGGTCATGGACATGACGACCGGTCTCGCCTACAGCGAGGACTACTCCGATCCCGACGCCGATATCTGGGTCTACTCGAAGGCGGCCAGTCCGTTACCGAAGCCCGTGGGCTATGACGGCCCGGACGGCTACTTCGAGTACCTGCAGACCGTAAAGCCCGAAGGCAATCATGGCGATGCATTCCACTACAAGACGATCAACACAGATGCGCTGGGCTGGATTGTCTCGCGGATTGCCGGCATGGAGGTGACGGAGCTGCTGTCGAAGCGGATCTGGAGCCGGATGGGTGCCGAGCAGGACGCCTACCTTACCGTCGACGGCAAGGGTACGCCGTTCGCCGGTGGTGGACTCAGCGCGGGTTTGCGAGACCTCGGGCGCATCGGTCTCCTGATGCTGCGCGAAGGCGAGATCAACGGCGAACAGCTGTTTCCTCGCGAAGTGATCGCCGGCATTCGAAGCGGCGGCAGCAAGGCGGCCTTTGCGAAAGCCGGGTACAGGACACTCGAAGGCGGAAGTTACCGCAGCATGTGGTGGCTGTTCCACAACGAGCACGAGGCATTTGCGGCTCGCGGTGTATACGGCCAGACGATCTACGTCGATCCCACGGCGGATATGGTCATTGTACGTTTTGCCTCATACCCGACCGCCAAGAACGCGGTGATCGACCCGACGTCGCTGCCTGCCTACCAGGCCGTTGCAGAGTATCTGCTGACTTCGCGGGGTCGTGAATGAACGGAGCGCAGCGGGCGCTGCACCGCTGGTGCCGTTCGTGCGTTCGGCTTACCGCTCGTGAATTATTGGTGCCGTTGGTTTAATCGCTAACCCCAGCGCCGATGTCGAGCGCTAATCTGGGTTGCGACTACCCGGTTTTCGACGAGGACCCGCCATGTTCCGAATCTCACGGCAAGCTGCAATCCACGTGCAGAAAGTACTGCTGCTGGTCGCCGCGGCTTCGCCCGCCGTCGCCAGTGCCGGCGCAATATCCGTTGAGGTGATCGACGCCGTCAGCCGCAGAGCTGTCGACGGAGCGACGATCACGGCCGAGTCTCGAGACGGCGCGCTTCGGTCGACAACGACGGAGAATGGCGCTGCGCTGCTCGATAGCCTGCCGAACGGCTTTTTCACGGTGCGGGCGGAGCGGTCGGGGTATGTAACGGCCGTAGAGCCCGTGGTGCGGGTGCTGGAGCGGCGCACGGGCCGCCTTCGATTCGAGCTGCAGCCGGCGACGGAATCTGTCGACGAAATCGTGGTCGTCGGGCGCGCGCGCAAAGCCGACCAGTTCGGCGCCGCTTCCAACGGTTTCCTGAACCGGGACGAGCTGCGCAACGCCCCCGGCAGCGGCAGCGACGTCATGCGCGCGTTGAGCGGGCTCCCGGGACTGATTTCGAACGGGGAATTCGCGAGTTTCTCCGTGCGCGGCCATGGACCGAAGAACAACCTGATCTTTGTCGATGGCTTCCCGCTCCAGCAGGTCGTGCATTTCGAGCAGACGCTGGGCGAGGAGGAGGACATCGTCAACGGTGGCCGCTACTC
>JAAUXY010053170.1_pt1 | contig 28557 bp, 28 predicted proteins | sample 7278121 | NCBI WGS metagenome assembly JAAUXY01 (sample SAMN14350117, study PRJNA611818) | marine sediment metagenome | isolation source: surface marine sediment (1.8m) | place: French Polynesia: Moorea | collected 2018-08 | reverse complement strand
CGGCCTTGCCGCCTTGACGCGCGGCGACGTGCCTGGCGAGGAAGAGCAACAGCATCGCGACGCCGATGAGGATCGCTGCGAGATAGTCCACTGGTCTTCCCCTGCCGTCCCACCCGCGCCGCCCGGCGGCATCGATGCTCCCTTCGTCGGAGCCCTGAGTCGGCGGCGCCGGGCCCGCCGTCCCTGGCAACGCCTGAGGGGTTCTAGTCCAGCGGGGTCCGGGAGGAAAGCCTGCCGCAGCAGGGTACTAACGCTTCTTCTTCGCGAAGTCGGTCGCATCCTTGGCAATGGCTGGAAGAACATCCGCCTCGACATCCCGTTGCCAGGTTGCACCGGGGCCTGTAGTGCTGGCGGGCGGGCTGCGATCCCACGCGGCGCGCTGGGCGATCCGGAGCCGAGATGGACCTGGACTGGCTGCAGACACCGCTGCGGAGCCTCCTGCTGCTCCAGAAGGACGTGCAGCAGGCCTTGGGTGGCGCCTTCAAGGACGCGACCGCCAGCGACGACGGCGTGCAGTCCGCCATCCTGGTCCTTGTCGCCCTGGTCTTCGGGATGCTGCACGCGATCGGGCCGGGTCACGGCAAGTCGGTCATGGTGGCCTACTTCGTCGGTCAGGCGGCGCCGCTGCGCCAGGGCCTGACGGCGAGCGTCAAGCTGATCGCCGTCCACGTCGGCTCGGCGGTGCTGCTGGTGCTCGCGGCGGTCACCCTGCTCGAGGTCTCCTTCGGCCTGCGCCCCGCCGACTTCCCGCTCGTGCGCCAGGTCAGCTATGCCGGCGTCGCCATCCTGGGCCTGTTTCTGCTGGTCCAGGCCTTGCGCGGCGCGCCCGGCAAGAGCCACGCCAGGGGCGGCGGCCTGCTGCCCTATGTTGTGGGCCTGTCGCCCTGCCCGCTGACCACGATCATGATGCTGGCGGCGGTCGGCACCGGGGCCATCGCCCTGGGTCTCGTCGTATCGGTCGCCATGGCGCTGGGCATGGTGGTGACGGTCAGCGCCTTCGCGCTCCTGGCGATCCTGGCGCGGCGCTGGATCCTGGCCGCCTTCGAGCATCACCAGGCGCGGATCCTGCGGATCGCGCGCGGCTTCGAGGTCTTCGGCGCCCTGGCCGTGACGGCGCTCGGCCTGCTGCTGCTCGCCGGGGAACTCGCCTGAGATGGCGAGCGCCGGGCTCTCACCCTTTGCGGAGCCAAACTTCCGAAGGCTCTTCGCGGCCCAGGTCACGGCCCTGATCGGCACCGGGCTGTCGACGGTCGCGCTGGCGCTGCTCGCCTACGACCTCGCCGGCGGCCAGGCCGGCCGGGTGCTCGGCACCGCCCTCGCCCTCAAGATGGTCGCCTACGTCCTGGTCGCCCCGCTCGTCGGCGGCCTCGCGCACCGCCTGCCGCGGCGGGCGCTCCTGGTCTCGCTCGACCTCGCCCGCGCCGGGCTGATCGCCTGCCTGCCCTTCGTCACCGAGGTCTGGCAGGTCTTCGCGCTGATCTTCCTCATCAACGCCTGCTCGGCCGGCTTCACGCCGAGCTTCCAGGCGACGATCCCCGACCTGCTGCCCGAGGAGGCGCGCTACACCCGCGCGCTTTCGCTCTCGCGCCTGGCCTACGACCTCGAGGCCCTGCTCAGCCCAAGCCTCGCGGCGGCCGCGCTCCTGGTGCTCAGCTACGACGCGCTCTTCGGGTTGAACGCACTCACCTTCCTGGTCTCCGCCGGACTGATCCTTTCCGCCGGCCTGCCGGCGCCGAAACCGCGCGAGCGCGCCGCGGGCTTCCTCGCCGAGGTCAGCTTCGGCAGCCGCGCCTTCCTGGCGACCCCGCGCCTGCGCGCCCTGCTCGCGCTCTACATGTCGGTGGCACTGGCGGGCGCGATGGTGATCGTGAACTCCGTGGTCTACGTGCGCGAGATCCTGGGCGGCGGCGAGACCGAGACCGCCCTCGCCTTCGCCGCCTCGGGCGCCGGCTCGATGATCGTTGCGCTGCTGCTGCCGCGCTGGCTCGACCGCCATCCCGATCGGCCGGCCCTGCTCATCGGCGGCGCGCTGCTCGCGGCCGGCCTGCTCCTCGGCGCGCTCGGACCCGGCTACCTACTGCTGCTGCCGTTGTGGTTCCTGCTCGGCGCCGGCGCGTCGCTGGTGCAGACCCCGGCCGGCCGCCTGATCCGCCGCTCCTGCCGCGAGGCCGACCGCCCCGCCCTCTTCTCGGCCCAGTTCGCCCTGTCCCACGCCTGCTGGCTGGTCGCCTATCCCCTGGCCGGCTGGCTCGGGGGGCCCGAAGGCCTCACCGTCGCCTTCCTCCTGCTGGGACTGTTGGCCGCCGTCTCGACGGCCCTGGCCTGGGGCCTCTGGCCTGGACGCGACCCCGCCCGGCTGCGCCACCGCCACGCCGCCCAGGACCACGCGCACCTGCACGTGCACGACGCGCATCACCAGCACGCCCACGAGGGTTGGGAGGGCCCGGAGCCCCACAGCCATCCGCACCACCATGACGAGGTCGAGCACGCCCACGACTTCGTCATCGACGACCACCACTGGCGCTGGCCGCGGGCGTCTTAGCTCTTCGATATCAACTGCACTGCAGAACCACGCGGGCGGCCTCGAACCGTCGCGCGATCAGATCCTCGCGCCGGATCCAGACATAGAGGTTGCCCGAATCCCCCCACATCATGTCGGCCTTGTCGTCGGAACCGATTTGAGTGATCAGGATCCACTCGCTGGCCGTAGCGCGTACCGCCGCCGCGTCCTGAGCGCGAAAGGCGTCGGCGTTGCCGCAATAGTACCCCGCGCTGACCAGAGCGCACTCGGTCTGCATGTCGCCTTGGATCGGTACCGGCCAGCCGCCGACGAGGTGGAAGTTCCAGAGAGACTCCGCGCCATCCTCGGGGTCGATCACCTCCCACCACCAGTCGTAGTAGAGGTCGCGGAGCCCGTCGGTCAGCTCGAGGTCCCGGAAGACCGCGGATCCAACTGGAAGAGGCATCAGACAAGCCTGCCCCTGGCAGGACAACGGCGCGATCGGCTGATAGCGATCCAGTGCGGCAAGCTCCTGTGGAAAGTCGCGCCGGGCCAGCCCCTCCGTACCTTGGTCGTGAAAGTGAACGACCCATCCGGCACTGTCGGCCGGATCGAACCCCCAAGGCATCTCGAGAACATCGTAGAAGACCGAAAGCAGACCCCACTTCGGGAAGTCCGGGTCGAGCGGCCCCCTGGACCACATTTCCGCGAAGTCGATCTGACAAAGAAACTGCAGAGGAAAGGGACCCTCGACGACCTTCATCATCTGGGCATAGTCGTCGCGGAAGGTCTGGCATTGCTCGGCCGTGGCCCAACTCCAGCGGCTATCGGGCGCTTCCGATTCCTCCCGGTAGCGCGCAACCCGCTTTTCGGCATCCGCATAGGTCGGCCGAAGGGGCCAGCTCGTCTCGGCTGGCAGATCCGGACGCCCGCCGAACTTGGTCGCACCGAGGGCGATCTCTGCCTCGTCTTCGACCTTTCGCGTCTCCAGCCAAACACCAGGCCTTGCGAGGGCCGCAAGCCGCCGCGCCAAGTCCTCCGGGAATCCCCTGGCAGGCGGCTCGAGACGGAAGAAGGCGGCGGCCCGCTGCGCCCATGAACCTGCATCCCCGGACGCCTTGGGCGCGGCGGCGCGCAAAGAATCAGCAATCTCGTCTTCGGACTTGAACACCTGGTCTCTCGAAGGATTGATGTCTGTGGATTTCGACGGCCATCCGCCGCTAGATCACCTCGTCCTCGCGGGAGTCGGTTTCGCCGTAGCGTTTCATGATCGCCGGGCGGGTGCCTTCGTAGAGCTTGCCGAGGCCTTGGGCGACCTTGGCGTTCTCGCGCTCAAAGAGGCTGTTGCCCTGGAGGTCGCTCTCGACCAGGAAGGGGCCGAAATTCTCGACGTCGAGCACCCACAGGGCCTGGGCGATGCCGAGCTCCTCCAGCCAGTGGGCGGCGACGATCTTCCTGATGCCGCGGCCGAGCAAGGCGCCGGTGCCGTAGCCGACCGTCGTGAGATAGACGGCGCCGTTGGGCACGAACTTCTCCCGGTAATCCCGGGGCGACATGCCGCCCTTGCCGATGATCACCTTGCAGCCCGAGATCTCGAACCAGCGGTCGAGCCACTGGGTGAAGCGGAAGGAGGCCGTGGCGGTCACCGCGCCCATCTCGTAGCTGCCGTCGGGATGCACCGTCGCGGCCGGCGAGCAGTGGAAGTTGACGTTGCCCAGCTCGGCCAGGTCGGCCGGCAGGCCCGCGCCCTCTGCAATGGCCTTCTTGTAGACGCCCTCGCGGCCGGTGAAGACCCGGCCGTCGAGGTAGACCACGGTGCCGATCTCCAGGCCCTTGAGGTCGGCCGTTGCGACCGGCGCCTTCAGCCGGACTGTCTTGAGGCTTCCACCGGTGCTGTCCATTCCACCGTTTCCCGCCGCATGTAAGGGGTGAACCAGCCCGGGTCCCTGCGGCCCTCGACCCGGCCGTCGGCCCCAACCCGCGCCGTCGCCCGGCGCGAGGAGAGGCAGAACATGTGCACCGACATCGGCATCCCGCCGGTGTGGCAGTAGCCCGCCTCGATGTGGCAGTCGACCACCATGTTGCTGCCGACGAAGCCCATGGCGCCCATGCCGATGCCGTTGCCCAGCGCCTTCAGCTCGTCTTCCAGCTCGGCGATCTTCGGATCGGGGTTGCGGTCGCCGACGATGCGCAGGCAGGCGGCCTGCTTGCCGAGGACCATGCAGGTGTCCTTGGAGCCGCCGAGCCCGATACCGACGATCGCGGGCTGGCAGGCCAGGCCGCGCTTGCCGAAGGCGATCAGGGTGTCGAGGTAGAAGCGCTTGATGCCCTCGATGCCGTCGCCCGGGAAGAGCATGCGGTAGTCGCTGCCGAAGAGCCCGCCCTTGTGGACCGTGGTCAGCTCGATCCAGTCGGCCTCCGGGTGGAAGCTGTACTCGATCTCCGGCGCGTTGATCCCGCAGTTGTTGTTGTGGTCGGTCCGCCAGAGCGGATGGACCCGGTTGGGCCGCAGCGGCACGGCGGTCGTTGCCCGGGCCGTCGCGCGGCGCAGGGCCGCCTCCAGGGCGACCGGGCCGCCTTCGATGCGCGCCTCGTTGCCGATCTTGACGTACCAGCGCGGCACCCCTGTGTCGGCGCACATGGCGCGGCGGTCCTCTTTCGCAGCCTCGTAGTTCTCCAGCATGGCGCGCAGGACGAAGGCCGAGAGCTCGCCGCTCTCGCTCACCGCCGCCGCGCGGATTCCGGCCAGGTAGTCCTCGGGAATCTCGATCGCGGCCTTGGCCATCAGTTCCTCGGCCGTGCGCTCCAGCGCCGAGAGGGGAATCATGGTTTTACTCCGCTGCCGCCGCGTCCTTCAGCAGGGTCTCGCCCGGCCGGACGCGGGTGAATTCAACGGCTTCTTCCTCGATCTTCAACTCACCACTCACTTGCCGCACCAGGGTGAAGCGCGAGGTCTCGAGGTCGCCGGCCGCCGGAAAGTCCTCCCGGTAGTGCGCGCCGCGGGAGTCCTGTCGCTGCAGGGCCGCCAGGGCCATGACCCGGCTGACCTCGATCAGGCTGCGCAGGTTGAGCCAGTCCTGCCAGGTTAGATTGAAGGCCAGATCCATGTCGGGCAAGCCGGTCCCGAGCAGCTCCGACTCCAGCGCTTTCAAACCGGCAATGGCGCGGGTCAGGCCCTCGGCCGTGCGGATCACGCCAACGTCGTCCCACATCAGGTCGAGCAGGCGCAGGCGCAGGGCGTTGAGGTCGCCGGGGGCCGGCCCGAAGGCTTGCCGCGCCCGGGCCACCTCGGCCTCGATCACCGCCTCATCCGGCGCCCGGTGGCCCGGGTTGGCCGCGATCCAGCGCGGCAGGACATCGCCCGCGACGCCGCCGAAGACCGTGGAGTTGGCGACGCCGTTGCCGCCCAGGCGGTTGGCACCGTGCACGCCGCCGGCATCCTCGCCGGCGACGAAGAGGCCGGGCAAGGCCGTGCCGGTATCGGTCTCGCAGACCACGCCGCCCATGAAATAGTGCGCCGTCGGCACCACCTCGACCGATCCTTCGGCGAGGTCGAAACCGCAGTCGGCACAGCGCTCGACCATGCCCTTGAACTGCTTGCGGACGTTCTCCGGCCCGAGGTGCGCCATGCGCAGGTGGACGCCGCCGTTCCGGGTCGTGCGGCCGGCGCGCATTTCTTCGGTGATGGCGCGGCTGACGATGTCGCGGGTTGCCCGCTCGGCCTGGGGATGGCTCTCCAGGAAGCGCTCGCCCGCGCCGTTCAGGAGATGGCCGCCAGCGCCGCGCAAGCCCTCCTCCAGCACGGTGCCGGTCATGCGGGTGTCGAGCCCGGCGAGCAGGCCGGTGGGGTGGAACTGCACCATCTCCATGTCGCGCAGGGCGAGGCCGGCGCGCAGGGCCATGGCCAGGCCGTCCATGGACTTGTCGCCCGAGGGCGTGTGGTAGCGGTACATGGTCGGCCCGCCGCCGGTCGCCAGCAGTACCGCCTGGGCCTCGACGAAGCGGAAGGCGCCGCTGCGTATGTCGAGCATCAGCACGCCCGAGAGCGCCGAGCCCTCGCGGTCGGGCACCAGGGCCAGGGCGCGGTGCTCCTCCAGCCGGGCGATGGGCCGGGCCCAGACCTGCTCCATCAGGCGGTTGATGATCTCGATGCCGGTCAGGTCCCCCTTGTGCACCGTGCGGTCGAAGGACTGCCCGGCGAAGGCCTTGCCGTGCAGGCTTCCGTCGGGGTTGCGATCGAAGAAGCAGCCGATTTCGTTCTCCAGCTCGCGGACCCGCTCCGGCGCGGTCGCGCAGAGGGTCCAGGCCAGCTCCTGGTGCGGCAGCCACTTGCCGCCCTCGATGGTGTCCATGAAGTGGCGCTCGACGGAATCGCCGGGGTGCAGCGAGACGTTGTAGCCGCCCTGGACCATGCGGGTGCAGCCGGACTTGCCCAGCAGGCCCTTGGTGGCGACGGTCACCGAGAGCGCGGGCGCGGCCGCCTTGGCGTGCAGGGCGGCGAAGAGCCCGGCGCCGCCGCTGCCCAGGATCAGGATGTCGGTTCTTAAGCGCTCGACTTGAGACATGCCTAGAATACCCTGAAAAGAAACGCGAAGGCGACCAGAAGCGAGGCGCCCGCGGCGAGCGAGGCCAGGGTCTTCTGTCCCTCGCGCCAGGCGAAGTTTTCCAGCACCAGCAGCCTGAGTCCGCCCAGCAGGTGAACGGTCAGCAGGAAGACGAGGCCCATCTCGGCCGCCTTGACCAGGGGATTTTCGGTCCAGGCCAGGGCCCTGTCGAGCCCGGCCTCGCCCGCCAGGCTCTCGCCCAAGAGCAGGAAGTGCAGCGGCAGAAAGGCCGCCAGGGCCAGCCCGGAGAGCCGGTGCAGCAGCGCGGCACGCCAGAGCGTCTGCCGTCGCGGCGCGGTCATGCCAGCACCACGGCGTAGACCGCCCGCGCGCCCAGGCCGGCCAGGACTAGGGCGAAGAGCAGGGCTGCGAGGTCCAGCGCCCACCCCTTCAGCAGCGTCCACTCGCCGAGAACCGTGCGCAGCCCGATCGCCGCGTGGACCGACGCCGCCGCGACGAAAAGGCCGTAGAACAGGCCCCAGAAGAGGCTGCCCCGGGTGCGGGCGAGGATCTCGGCGGCGGTCAGGCCAGCGTCGACGGCGTAGAGGATGGTGCCCAGGTGCACCAGGATCAGCGGCAGCATGACCGCCGCCGAGATCCGCTGCGCCAGGTAGAGCCGCAGGCTCACGGCCGTCCCCGCAGGGCGCGCAGGGCCGTCGTGCGCTTGAGCCCGGCGATCGAGGCCGTGGGGTTCAAGGCCTTGGGGCAGTAGGCCGTGCAGCTCTGGTGGCTGTGGCAGGCGTGGCAGCCGCCGGCCGCGGAGACGGCGTCCAGGCGCAGCCCGGTCTCGGCGTCCCGCGTGTCCTTGACCAGGGTCCAGGCCCGGTTCAGGGCCGCCGGGCCGAGATAGTCGGCGTTCCAGCGCACGGTGTCGCAGGCGGCGTAGCAGACCCCGCAGTTGATGCACTCGATCCCGGCATCCACGGCGCGGCGCTCGGGCGTGTCCGGCGGCAGGACCTCAATCGCGTCCTCGCGCGTCTTGCGGCCGGCGAAGCGGCCCTTGGCCTGCTGCCACTTCTCGAAGAAGGCGGTCATGTCGCAGACCAGGTCCTTGATCACCGGCAGGTTGCCGAGCGGCGCGATCTCCAGCCGGCCGGCCTCCTCGACCTTGGCGACGTGGCTGCGACAGGTCCAGCGCGGCGCCCCGTTGACGGTCATCGCGCAGGATCCGCACATCCCGACCCGGCAGGCGAAGCGGTAGGCCAGGGTCGGGTCCAGATTCCGCTGCACCCAGGTCACCACGTCCAGCACCGTCTGGCTCTCCTGCCGCGGCACGGCGTATTCACGAAACCCGCCGTCGGCCCGGCCGCGCCAGATGGAGACCGTCAGATCCCTGCCCGCCTGCGCCATCCCGCAACTCCACTCAAAGCCAAGCGGCACGCCACCCCCGGCTCCCTCTTCTGTCATGCCCGGACCTTGTCCGGGCATCCATCGCGCCGCCGGCACCATGGATTGCCGGGTCAAGCCCGGCAATGACAGCGGAGGACGCAACTCAGCCGAGACAGCATAGATCTGCGAGATCGAGAGCAAAAACGATTCTCGACACTCACCGGGCGGGCCGCCCATGCCAAGGCATCGGAGCTTTGCTTCCGTCTACAGCGATGATTGCTTTTCAGCGGCCTTCACGGGCAGTCTCAGCCCATTGAAGGGTCCCCCAGGCCGGCCACGGCCTGCGGGGCCAGAGGAGAGGACGGCGCCATGAAGATCGGATTCATCGGGCTCGGCAACGTCGGCGGCAAGCTGGCCGGGAGCCTGCTGCGCAACGGCTTCGACCTGACCCTACGGGACCTGGACCGGGATCGGGCGGCCGCGTTGCTCGAGCGCGGGGCCCGTTGGGGCGACTCGCCCAAGGCCATGGCCGAGGCCTGCGACCTGGTGATCACCTGCCTGCCCAGCCCGGCGGCCTCCGCCGCGGTGATGGAAGCCGAGGACGGCGTCCTCGCGGGGCTCTCGGCGGGCAAGATCTGGGCCGAGATGTCGACGACGGACGAGGCCGAGGTCAAGCGCCTCGGCGCCCTGGTCGAAGCCAGGGGCGCGGCGCCGATCGACTGCCCGGTCTCGGGCGGCTGCCACCGCGCGGCAACCGGCAACATCTCGATCTTCGCCGGCTGCGAGCGGGCCGCCTTCGAGGCCGCGCTGCCGGCGCTCAAGGCCATGGGCCGGCGGATCCTGCACACCGGCCCGCTGGGCTCGGCCTCGGTGCTCAAGGTGGTCACCAACTACCTGGCGACCGCCAACCTGGTCACCCTCTGCGAGGCCCTGGTCACCTCGAAGCTGGCCGGCATGGACCTGAACACCACCTTCGAGGCGATCCGGATCTCCTCCGGCACCTCCTTCGTGCACGAGACCGAGAGCCAGGTGATCCTCAACGGCAGCCGGGACATCAACTTCACCATGGACCTGGTGGTCAAGGACATGAGCCTGTTCCAGGCCGTGGCCGAGCGCGCCGGGGTCCCTTTGGAGATCGCCCCGCTGCTGCTCGAGATCTTCCGGGACGGCCTGGACCGCTACGGCGGCCGGGAGTGGTCGCCGAACATCGTGCGGCGCCTGGAGGAGGCCTGCGGCGTCGAGATCCTGGCCCCAGGATTCCCGCCGGAAATGACCGACGACGAGCCCGAGGCGCCGGGCCGCGAGGTGATCCCGACCGGCGCCGAGGCGTCTCCGGGGGGCGAAGCGCCGTAACCCAAGGACCGTCGTCCTAGATTCCCGGCCGGAATGGCCGGGCCGGCCGCCGGGACACAGTTTTGTCCCAGGTGGTTCCGAGATTTGCTCCAGGACAAGCGCCGAGACGGCGATATCTTGGAAGGTCATATGGACACCCCAAGTCCGAGATTCGCTTAGACGATGACCTCGTGGCTCAGCATTGGCGCCCTCGCGCTCGTCGCGCTCAGCGCCCTCCTGCTCATCCTGGTCGGCCGACGCCGGGTCCGGGCCGAAGGCGCGCGCGAGGATCACCGGGCCTTCCGCGACCGGCTGCGCGAGATCGAGCGGGAGGTCGACTGGACTCTCAGCAGCGGGTCCGAGGTCGAGGCCACCCTGGTCGATATCAAGCGCCGCCTGCTGCTCGCCGCCCGCAGCGAGGGGAGCCTGATCGGTAGCGCGGCCCGGGGCCTGACCCGGCCCAGCCGTGCCTGCTTCCTGGCCCTGATTCCCGGGATCGCGCTGGGGACCGCCCTCGCCCTCAGCGATGCCGAAGCGCCGGCGCCCCTGGCCGAGGCCGGGAGCCTGGAAAGCCCGGACGCGAGCGGCATCGAGAGCGTCGAAACCCTGGTCGTGCACCTGGCCGCCCGGCTCCAGGCGAAGCCGGAGGACGTCGCGGGCTGGCGCAAGCTTGGCTGGTCCTACGCCAACCTTGGCCGCTACCAGGACGCCGCCTGGGCCTACGGCAAGGCCGCGGCCCTGCAGCAGGACTCGGCGGCCTTCCACTCGGCCTACGGCGAAGCGACCGTGCTCGCGGCGGAAGGCAGGGTGACCGCCGAGGCGCTCAGGATCTTCGAGACCGCGCTGGCCCTGGATTCGGCGGAGCCGCGGGCTCGCTTCTACCTCGGCCTGGCGCAGCACCAGGCGGGCAACAAGATCGAGGCGCTGGCGATCTGGAGCAGCATCATCGAGGACGCGGCGCCGGCGGCCGCCTGGCTGCCCGACCTGCATTCCCGGCGCGCCGCCCTGGCCAAGGAGCTCGGCGTCACCGAGTCCGAGGCCGTTCCGGCCATCGCCGATGCGGTGGCCGAGCCGGCCGACGATCCCGTCGAAGGCCTGGGCGACAGCTAGATCAAACTGCGCACAATTGGACTGAATTGAGCGCAGATAATTCGATCTATTCCACATAGATGGAGCAGCTTATCTGCGTTCGAATGAACGCAGATAAGCTGCTCTGGGCCGCCACCCCGGAACGATCACGAGCGACCGGAGTGTCTGAGGGTCAGGAACTGCGAGTGACCCGGCCGATGGCTTCGACCCGGACCTTGGCCACTCCTTGCTTGAGCATGCCCAGACGGCTCGCCGCAGCCTTGGAGAGATCGATGATCCGGCCGCGGGCGAAGGGGCCGCGGTCGTTGATGGTCACCACCACGCTGCGCCCGTTCCGGACGTGGGTCACCCGGACCTGGGTCCCGAAGGGCAGGCTGGGATGAGCGGCGGTCAAGGCGTTCATGTTGAAGCGCGCGCCGCTCGCGGTCTTGCGGCCCTGGAAGCCGGGGCCGTACCAGGAGGCCACTCCGACCCGGTCGTAGTCCGGCACCTCTCCCGGCGCGTAGCGCACCTCCTCGCGCCCGCCGGCGCAGGCGGCCAGGCCCAGAACCAGGACGATCGCCAGGAACGGATTTCGCAAGCTACCCCTCCTCCGGCTGCGCGCGATCCGCAGGTCGGGCGGAACTATAGCGCCCGGCCGGCACCCTCGGTGTGGCAAATCGGAGGCCGGGCCCGCGGCTGCAGGGGACCGGGGCGCTGCCGACCGGGCCAGTCTGCCCGGCCGGCCTTGCGCAAAGGTTACCGGCGCGCCTCAGTGGGTCAGGATCTGGCTCAGGAAGAGCTTGGTGCGGTCGGACTGCGGGTTGTTGAAGAACTCGTCCGGCCGGTTCTGCTCGATGATCTCGCCCTCGTCCATGAAGATCACCCGGTCGGCGACGGTCTTGGCGAAGCCCATCTCGTGGGTCACGCAGAGCATGGTCATGCCGCTCTCGGCCAGCTGGATCATGGTGTCGAGCACCTCCTTGATCATCTCCGGGTCCAGGGCCGAGGTCGGCTCGTCGAAGAGCATGATCTTGGGGTTCATGCAGAGCGAGCGGGCGATGGCGACGCGCTGCTGCTGGCCGCCCGAGAGCTGGCCCGGGTACTTCTTCGCCTGCTCGGGGATCTTGACCCGGGTCAGCATTTCCATGGCCGCTTCGTCCGCCTCCCCCTTCGGGGTCTTGCGGACCCAGATCGGCGCCAGGGTGCAGTTCTCCAGCACGGTCAGGTGCGGGAAGAGATTGAAGTGCTGAAACACCATGCCGACCTCGCTGCGGATCGCGTCGATCTGCTTGACGTCGTTGGTCAGCTCCACCCCGTCTACGACAATCTGGCCGCGCTGGTGCTCCTCCAGGCGGTTGATGCAGCGGATCAAGGTCGACTTGCCGGAGCCGGAGGGACCGCAGATCACGATCCGCTCGCCCCGGTTCACCGTCAGGTTGATGTCCTTGAGGACGTGGAACTCGCCGTACCACTTGTGGACCTCGATCATCTGGATCGCGATCTCCTCGGACATGCTGGTCTGTAAGGGGCTGGCCTGCGCCGCTTCTGACATTTTCCGCGTCTCCCCGTTGTTCTTGCCTTTGTCTCTGAGCGGCCTGCGCTCAGCGCTTGTGACCGGTCTCCAGCTTGCGCTCCATGTACATGGAGTAGCGCGACATGCCGAAGCAGAAGACCCAGAAACCGACCCCCGCCACGACGTAGCCCTCGACCGCGAAGCCGAGCCAGTCCGGGTTGGTCGCCGCCAGCTGGACCACGCCCAGCAGGTCGAAGAGGCCGATGATCAGCACCAAAGTCGTGTCCTTGAACAGGCCGATGAAGGTGTTGACGATGCCCGGGATCACCAGCTTCAGGGCCTGAGGCAGGACGATGAAGCCCATCACCTTGGGATAGCTGAGCCCCAATGCCTGGGCCGCCTCGTACTGGCCCTTGGGAATCGCCTGCAGGCCGCCGCGGACGACCTCGGCCATGTAGGCGGCCGAGAACATCGCCACCCCGATCAGGGCGCGCAGCAGCTTGTCGAAGTTCACCCCCTCGGGCATGAACAGCGGGAACATCACCGAGGCCATGAAGAGCACGGAGATCAGCGGGACGCCGCGCCAGAGCTCGATGAAGGCCACGCAGATCGCCCGGATGATCGGCATCTTGGAGCGCCGGCCCAGGGCCAGCACGATGCCGATCGGCAGCGAGGCGACGATCCCGACCTCGGCGATCACCAGGGTGACCAGGAGGCCGCCCCAGCGCGAGGTCTCGACCGCTTCCAACCCGAAGGCCCCGCCGTAGAGCAGGATGAAGGCGAGGATCGGGTAGGGCACCAGGAGGAAGATCCCTGTCCACTTCTTAAAGGGCACGCCGGGAATCATCAGAGCGGCCAGACCGACGAACTGGATGATGAAGGTCAGGTTGACCCGCCACAGCTCCTCCACCGGATAGCGCCCGTAGACGAAGACCTTCGACCAAACCCGGGCGAAGACCCAGCAGGCGCCCTCGCGCGAGCAGTCCTCGCGGGTCTCGCCCGACCAGTCGGCGCTGAAGATCATCCAGTCCAGCGCCGGCACCACGAGCAGGTAGATCAGGTAGACGGCGAAGATCGTCAGCGCCCAGTCGAGCGGGGTGGCGAAGAGGTTGTGCCGGAGCCAGCCGATCAGACCGACCTCGGAGGCGGGCGGCGGCAGATCGGGGTGCGAGCCGGGCGTGTAGTCTTGCGTGGTGTCAGCCATGGCTCAGCGCTCCACCAATGCGATCTTCTTGTTGTACCAGTTCATGAACAGCGAGATCAGCAGGCTGACCGTCAGGTAGAAGGCCATGGTGAGGCCGATGATCTCGACCGCCTGGCCGGTCTGCATCAGGACCGTGCCGGCGAAGACCAGGACGATCTCCGGGTAGGCGATCGCGGCGCCCAGGGAGGAGTTCTTGGTCAGGTTCAGGTACTGGCTGGTCAGGGGCGGCACGATGACCCGCAGGGCCTGGGGGATTACCACCAGGCGCAGGGTCAGCCCGGGGCGCAGGCCCAGGGCGTAGGAGGCCTCGGTCTGGCCGTGGCTGACCGCCAGGATCCCGGCGCGCACGATCTCGCCGATGAAGGCCGCCGTGTACATCGACAGCGCCACCAGCATGGCGACGAACTCGGGCTGGATCCGCAGGCCGCCGACGAAGTTGAAGCCCCTGAGCTCGGCGTACTCCCAGGACAGCGGGAAGCCGGTTACCAGGAAGGCCAGCAGCGGCAGGCCGAACACCATGCCGAGCGTTGCCTTGAAGACGGGGAACTGCTCGCCGGTCGCCACCTGGCGCTTCTTCGCCCAGCGCGCCAGCACCACCGAGCCCACCACCGCGATGAGGAAGCCGATCACGACCAGGGAGAAGCCGGATTCGAACAGCGGCCGCGGCATGTAGAGCCCGCGGTTGTTCAGGAAGAAGGAGTCCCAGGCGTTGAGGCTCTGGCGCGGACCCGGCACCGAGCGCAGCACCGCGAAGTACCAGAAGAAGATCTGCAGCAGCAGCGGCACGTTGCGGACGATCTCGATGTAGACCGCCGCCAGCCGGCTGATCAGCCAGTTGTGCGAGAGCCGCGCGACTCCGAGCAGGAATCCCAGGATGGTCGCCAGGATGACGCCGAAGGCGGAGACCAGAAGCGTGTTGATGATCGACACCACCATCGCCCGCCAATAAGGCGACTCGGCGTTGTAATCGATCAGGGTCTGGCCGATGTCGAAGCCGGCAGTCTTGGTGAGGAATCCGAAGCCCGAGGAAATTCCGCGGGCCTCCATGTTCGCGATGGTGTTGTTGACGAGATAGGCGCCGAACGCGATGACGCCACCGAGCACCAGCACCTGATAGATCACCGCGCGGAAGCGCGGGTCGTTCCATATCACCGGCTTAGCCGGGGGTAACCCCTCTTGGGCCTGAACGGCCATGGCGCTGCCTCCCTGTTACGGCTGTGCCATGTTGGCCAAAGGGTTCGAGCATGCCCGGGCCCCCGCCCGGACATGCTCTACCCGTTTCTTGTTTCTTGCTCCGCTTTGGGCGGAGGTTCCTCAGCGCACCGGCATCGCGTACTGCAGGCCGCCGTCCTTCCACAGCGCGTTCAAGCCGCGCTCGAGCTTGAGCGGCGTGTTCGGCCCAACGTTGCGGTCAAAGCTTTCGCCGTAGTTGCCGACCTGCTTGATGACGTTGTAGGCCCACTCGTTCGGCAGGCCGAGGCTCTTGCCCATCTCGCCCTCGACGCCCAACAGCCGCTTGATGTTCGGGTTGTTGCTCGACTTCATCTCGTCGACGTTGGCCGAGGTCACGCCGAGTTCTTCGGCTTCGACCATCGCGAACAGGGTCCAGCGCACCACGTCGCCCCAGGCGTTGTCGCCGTGGCGCACGACCGGACCGAGCGGCTCCTTGGAGATGATCTCGGGCAGGATCACGTGGGCATTCGGATCCTTCAGCTTGATCCGCTGGGCCGCCAGGCCGGAGGCGTCGGTGGTGTAGACGTCGCAGCGGCCGGCGTCGTAGGCGGCGACGACCTCGTCGGCCTTCTCGAAGACCACCGGCTTGTAGTCCATGTTGTTGGCGCGGAAGAAGTCGGCCATGTTCAGCTCGGTCGTGGTGCCGATGTTGACGCAGACGGACGCGCCGGCCAGCTCCTTGGCGCTCTTCACGCCGAGGTCGCTGCGCACCATGAAGCCCTGGCCGTCGTAATAATTGACCCCGACGAAATCGAGGCCCAGCGAGGTGTCGCGGACCAGGGTCCAGGTGGTGTTGCGCGGCAGGACGTCGATCTCGCCCGACTGCAGGGCGGTGAAGCGCTCCTTCGCGGACAGCGGCGTGTACTTGACCTTGTTGGCGTCGCCGAAGATCGCGGCAGCCACGCCGCGGCACACGTCGACATCGAGGCCGGTCCAGTTGCCGGCGGTATCCGGGTTGGAGAAGCCCGGCAGGCCCTGGCTCACGCCGCACTGCACGAAGCCCTTGCCCCTGACGTCGTCGAGAGTGCCGGCGGAGGCCGCCGTCGAGAGACCAACAGCCGCAGCCGCAGCGAACAGAGCTTTGACGAATTTCATCAGATTGACCTTCCCTGTTGAACCGAAATCCTTGTCGGCGGGATGTCACCGCCTTGGGGACGAGCCGGATCCTTCGCGTCGGCCCATCCCCCGATGGCGCTCCCACAGTGACGGAAGATGTATCATTCGATCGGGAAAGGCAACAGCCGCAAGACCCAGGCTTTCCCTGGGGTCTTAACGCTTTTGTTAACCCAAGGCTGAAGAGACTCCCTCCTTTTGCCAGCGTCGCGGCAGGACTCCGGCGCCGGTTTGGCGGCGCTGCGGCCCCGATCGGGTCGGCGCCGTCTCGCGCGCCCTTTGAAACAGCTTCGCCTTGCTGGCATAACTGGCCCGGCAGAGCCCGCCAAGCGAAGGAGCCGCCGCACGTGGCCAAGAAGGACCGGACCGACAAGGACCTCAAGCCGGACACCCTGCTGTCGCACCTGGGCCGCGATCCGGCCCGCTTCGGCGGCGCGGTCAACACGCCGGTGTTCCGCTGCTCCACCGTCCTGACCGAGGGCATGGAGCAGTGGGAGCGCGGCCGGCAGCGCCGCTTCGAGAAGAACCAGTTCGTCTACGGCCGGCTCGGCACGCCGACGACCTTCTCGCTGGAGGACGCCCTGGCCGGCCTCGAGGGCGGCTACGGTACGGTGCTCGCGTCTTCCGGCCTGGCGGCCATCGCCTGCGCCCTGCTGGCCTTCGCCGAGGCCGGCGGCCACATCCTGGTGACCGACAGCGCCTACGAGCCGACCCGCCGCTTCTGCGACGGGCTGCTCGCCCGCTTCGGGGTCGAGACCGAGTACTACGATCCCCTGATCGGCGCCGGGATCGAAGCCCTCCTGCGGCCCGAGACCAAGGCGGTGTTCTGCGAATCCCCGGGTTCGCTGACCTTCGAAGTCCAGGACCTGCCGGCGATCGCCGCGGCGGCCAAGGCCGAGGGCGTGCCGGTCCTGATCGACAACACCTGGGCGACCCCGCTGTTCCTCAAGCCCTTCGATCTGGGCCTCGACGTCTCGATCCAGGCGGCGACCAAGTACGTCGTCGGCCATTCCGACGCCATGCTGGGGTCGATCACGGCGGCCGACGAGGCCCTCTACTGGCAGATCCGCAAGACGGTCTATGCCCTGGGCAATGCCGCCGGCCCGGACGACGCCTACCTCGGCCTGCGCGGCCTGCGGACGCTGTCGGTCCGGCTCGAGCGGCACCAGGAGAACGGCCTGGAGGTCGCCCGCTGGCTCCAGACCCGGCCCGAGGTCCACCAGGTGCTGCATCCGGCCCTGCCCGACGCACCGGGACACGCGCTCTGGCAGCGCGACTTCACCGGCGCCAGCGGGCTGTTCAGCGTCGTCCTGGCGGCGGACTATCCGCGGGCCGCCCTGGCCGCGATGGTCGACGGGCTCGAGCTTTTCGGCATCGGGGCCAGCTGGGGCGGCTACGAGAGCCTGGTCATCCCGGGCCATCCCGAGCGGACCCGGACGGCGACCGCCTGGGAGGCCCCGGGGGCGCTCCTGCGCTTCCACATCGGCCTGGAGGACCCGGAGGACCTGATCGCCGACCTGGAGGCCGGCTTCGCCCGCCTCACCGCCCGCGCCGCCGCCGAGTGACGTCCGCGCCCTTCGGGCGCGATCGAGGAAGACCGACATGAGCCAAGAGCCCGAAGCGCTGCCCCGGAGCCTGGAAGAGGCCATCGCCTTCGATTCGGACGGCCTGGTGCCGGCGATCGCCCGGCAGCACGACAGCGGCGAGGTCCTGATGATGGCCTGGATGAGCCGGGAGTCCCTGGCCGCGACCCTGGCGAGCGGCCAGGTCACCTACTGGTCGCGCAGCCGCAAGGGCCTGTGGCGCAAAGGCGAGCGCTCGGGCCAGACCCAGGTCCTCAAGCGGCTGCTGATCGACTGCGACGGCGACACCCTGCTGCTGGAGGTGGATCAGGCCGGCGTCGCGTGCCATACGGGACGGCGCAGCTGTTTCTACCGGGCCCTCGACGGCGCGGCCCTGGTCGAGGTGCTGCCGGTCACGGCGGACCCGGCGCGGCTCTACGGCGCGGGCCGGCCGGAGGGAAGCGAATCCTGAACCTGGACGGCGGTCGTGGGAGGACAGGACAGAATGGCTTTGCGCCGCGTTCCGGCCGGGCTCGCCGGCGCTCTGCTGGGGCTGCTGCTGACCACCGCCCCGGCATGGGCCGAGCCCGAGACCGTCACCCTCTTCGCCGCCGCCAGCACCACCGACGCCGTCGCCGAGATCGCCGAGCTCTACGCGGCCGAGACCGGCAACCCGGTCCGGCCGGTCTTCGCCGCCTCCTCGACCCTGGCCCGGCAGATCGTCCAGGGTGCGCCGGCCGACCTCTACCTCTCCGCCAATCCCCGCTGGATGGACCATCTGGCGGAACGGGGCCTGGTCGAGCCCGGGTCTCGCCTCGACCTGCTCGGCAACGCCCTGGTCCTGATCGCGCCCCTGGACTCCGGGGCCGAGGTCGAGATCGCGGCGGGCTTCGACCTGGCGGGCCTGCTCGACGGCCGGCCCCTGGCCCTGGCCGATCCGGACCACGTGCCAGCGGGGCTTTACGCCAAGGCGGCCCTGACCCGCCTGGGGGTCTGGACCCGGGTCAAGGGGCGGATCGCCTATGCCGCCCACGTCCGCGCCGCCCTGGCCCTGGTCGACCGAGGCGAGGCCGCGGCCGGCATCGTCTATGCGACCGACGCCGCCATCGCCCGAAAGGTCAGGGTCCTGGACCGCTTTCCGGCCGAGAGCCATCCGCCGATCCGCTATCCCCTGGCCATGATCGCCGGCCGGCGCCGCGCCGCGGTCGAGGCCTTCCACGACTTCCTGCAGGGGCCCGCCGCTGCCGGGCGCTTCCGCGCGCGCGGCTTCACCCGGCCGGCCGCCGGTTCCTGACCCGGGCCTCGTGAGCTGGATACGCGCGCGCCGATGCTGACGCCCTTCGAAACCGAGGCCCTGGGCCTCAGCCTGCGGGTCGCCTTCTGGAGCGTCACCCTGAGCCTGCCGCTCGGCCTGCTCGCCGCCTGGGCCCTGGCGCGCTGGCAGTTCTACGGCAAGACCCTGCTGAACGGCCTGATCCACCTGCCCCTGGTGCTGCCGCCCGTGGTCGTGGGCTACGGCCTGCTGGTGCTCTTCGGACGCAAGGGCCCCCTTGGCGCCTGGCTCTACGAGACCCTCGGCATCACCCTCGCCTTCACCTGGCGTGGCGCCGCCCTGGCCGCCGCGGTCATGGCCTTTCCCCTGATGGTCCGCGCCATGCGGTTGTCGCTCGAGGCCGTGGACCGGCGCCTGGAGGCGGCGGCGCGGACCCTGGGCGCCGGGCCTGTCAACGTCTTCCTCACCGTCACCCTGCCGCTGATGGCGCCCGGGATCCTGGCCGGGGCGATCCTCGCCTTCGCCCGCAGCCTGGGCGAGTTCGGCGCCACCATCACCTTCGTCTCCAACATCCCGGGGGAGACCCGCACCCTGCCGATCGCGCTCTACACCCTGATCCAGACCCCCGACGGCGAGGCCGGCGCCCTGCGCCTGGCCCTGATCTCGGTGGCCGTCGCGTTGATCGCCCTGGCCGCCTCCGAGGTCATCGCCCGGCGGCTGACGCGCACGGCCTGAAGCCCGGGACGATGCTGGAGATCGACGTCACCAAGGCCTTCGGCGGCTTCGCCCTGGACGCCCAGGTGCACTGCGAGGCCCGGGGCGTGACCGCCCTCTTCGGCCGCTCCGGCGCCGGCAAGACCTCGCTGGTGAACCTGCTGGCCGGCCTGAGCCGGCCCGACCGCGGGCGCATCGCCGTGGCCGGCTCGGTCCTCTTCGACTCCGCCGCCGGCATCGACCTGCCGCCGGAGCGCCGGCGCCTGGGCTACGTCTTCCAGGAGGGCCGCCTCTTCCCGCACCTCTCCGTGAAGGGCAACCTGAGCTACGGCCTGCGCCGGGTGCCGGCGGCCGAGCGGGTCATCGGCCTGGAGCAGATCGTCGGGCTGCTGGGCATCGCCGGGCTGCTCGAGCGCCGGCCGCGCGACCTCTCGGGCGGCGAGAAGCAGCGGGTCGCCCTGGGCCGCGCCCTGCTCGCCAATCCGCGGCTGCTGCTGATGGACGAGCCGCTCTCGGCCCTCGACCAGGCCCGCAAGGACGAGGTCCTGCCCTTCATCGAGCGCCTGCGCGACGAGCTCGAGGTGCCGATCGTCTACGTCACCCACGCCATGGAGGAGATCGTCCGCCTGGCCGATACCCTGGTCCTGATGTCCGAGGGCAAGGTGGTCGCGGTCGGGCCGCTCGAAGAGGTGACCGGCCGCCTAGACCTGCGCCCGCTGACCGGCCGCTACGAGGCCGGCGCGGTGTTGCGCGCGAAGGTCGCCGGCCAGGACCTCGCCTTCGGCCTGACCGAGCTGGCCTTCAAGGGCGGCCGCCTGCGGGTACCGCACCTGAAGCTGCCCCTGGGGACCGAGCTCAGGGTCCGGATCCGGGCCCGCGACGTGGCCCTGGCCCGGAGCGCGCCGGCGGACGTCAGCTTCCTCAACGTCCTGCCGGCCCGGGTCGAGGAGATCGGCAGCGAGGAAGGCCCGCTGCGCGACGTCAAGCTCGCCCTGGGCGGCGAGACGCTCTGGGCCCGGATCACGGCGCGCTCCTGCCACGAGCTCCAGCTGGCGCCGGCGGCCGAGGTCTTCGCCCTGATCAAGGCGGTCGCCCTCGACCGCCACAGCCTGGGGCGCCGCGCCAGCCGCAGCCGCTTCCTGGAGGGCTGAGCCCAACTCTCCAGGCGCGGACCCCTATTCTCGCCGCTCCCAGACCAGCTCGACCCGGCGGTTCTCGGCCCGCCCGGTCTCCGTCCTGTTGCTCGCCAGCGGCGCGGCGTAGCCGACGCCGACAGAGCGGAGCCGGGCCGGCGAGATCTTCTTCTCCGTCTCCAGGTACGCGATCACGGCCCGGGCCCGGCGCTCCGACAGGGCCAGGTTGTCGCCGTAGCCGGCCCGGGTGTCGGTGTGCCCGACGACGAGGTAGCGGTCCGTGGATTGGCCGCGCCGCGCGCGCGGCGGGGACCGCGGGCGACGGAAGGGGCTCGAACTTCGGCTCTCGGACCGCTATCTCTGTGCCATGACCGAGCCGGACCCGACGCAAGACGCCCTTGCCAAGCTGGCGCCCCTCAATGATTGGATCGTGACCGCCGGCCTCGCGGGCGAAGAGGGCGGCGCGCTGATCGAGGGCTACTGCCGGCGCCTCTGCCAGGCCGGGGTGCCGCTGGACCGCTGCGCGGTCGGCGTCGACACCCTGCACCCCGTGCTGCTCGGCAGCAACTTCATCTGGTCGGCGCAAGCGGGGATCTCGCGGCGCGACTACGAGCGCAGCGAGGCCGAGACCGCCGACGAGCTTTGGCTACAGAGTCCCTTCTACTATTTGGCCGAGCGCAAGGAGGCGCGGCTGCGCCTCAAGCCCGGCGGCGTCCAGGACGCCGGCCTGCCGAACTTTCCGATCCTCGCGGAGCTCGAGGCGGCGGGCACGACAGACTACCTGGTCCTGCTGACTCCGCTCTCCGGGGAGGAGGCGATCGGCGACTTCGACACGCTCTACTCCTCTTGGACGACGCAGCATCCCGAAGGCTTCTCGACCGGCCAGCTCGCGATCATCGAGGGCTCCCTGCCGACGCTCTGCCTGGCCCTCAAGTCGGCCCTGACCCGCGGGATCACCGAGACCCTGATGCAGACCTACCTGGGCCAGGACGCCGGCCGGCGGGTGCTGAGCGGCAAAATCGAGCGCGGCACCGCCGAGGCCATCGAGGCGGTGCTCTGGTACAGCGACCTGCGCGGCTTCACCCGGATCGCCGACACCGCGCCGAGCGAGACCCTGCTGCGCCTGCTCAACGACTACGCTGCCTGCGTGGTCGAGACCCTGCACGCCCACGACGGCCAGGTCCTGAAATTCGTCGGCGACGGCATCCTGGCGATCTTCAAGCTGGACGACTCCCGCGCCGCCGGCGCACGCGCCCTCGACGCCGCGGAGGCGCTGCTGGCGCGCGTCGACGCGCTCAACACAGATCGCGGCGCGGCCGGGCTGCCGAGCAGCGACATCTACCTGGCGCTGCACCTCGGCGAGGTGCTCTACGGCAACATCGGCAGCCTTGAGCGCCTCGACTTCACGGTCGTCGGCCCGGCGGTCAACGAGGTCAGCCGGATCGAGGGGCTCTGCCGGAACCTGGACCAGCGGGTGCTGGTCTCCTCGGACTTCGCCGCCGGCGCTCCGGCGGCGCGGTCCCGGCTGGTCTCACTGGGACGCTACGCCCTGCGCGGCGTCTCCGAGCCGCAGGAGCTCTTCACCCTGGAGCCGCGCTGAGCGGCCTCACTTCGCTTCCGGCTTTTCCAGGATCAGGGCGAAGATCCGGTGGTCGACGGCCAGGGGATCCTCCGGGAAATGCCGCGCGAGCTCGGCCGCCAGCTCGGCGTCGAAACGCGCCAGGGTCTGCGGGTCCATGACCGGAGCGACCCGCGCGCTGGCTCGGACCCGCCCGCACCAGGCCTCCCGGCCGTAGCCGAGCGCCTCGCTGTAGGCGAAGGCCTCGTAGTCGGCAAAGCCGGCCGCGACGAGCGCGCCGAGCCATTTCGGGAACTCGAAGGTGTAGCGGCCGGCGGGCCGCCGGGGCGAGAGCCGGTCGATCACCCGCGCCGTCACGTCGACGACGTTGCCCGGCCTCCCCTGCCAGTCCAGATGGGCGATCAGAAGCCGCCCACCCGGCCTGAGCAGCCGGAAGGCCTCCCGCGCCGCCGCCGCCCGGTCGAACCAGTGCCAAGCGGTGCCGGCGGCGACGACATCGAAGCCCGCCGAGGCCAGCCCGGTGTCCTCGGCCCGGCCCAGGCGATAGGCGACCTCGAGGCCCGCCGCCTCAGAGGCCGCCCGGGCCTCGGCCAGCAGGGCCTCGGAGCGGTCCAGGCCGGTCACCCGGGCGCCAGCGGCGGCGAAGGCCTGCGCCAGGAGCCCGGTCCCGGTCCCGAGGTCGAGGACCGCCTGACCCGGGGTGCCGATCCGATAGTCCGAGAGCCGCGAGAAGAAGCTGGGCGGAAAGCCCTGGCGGAAGCGCGCGTAGTCGGCCGCCGCCTTGCCGAAATCAGCCATCGCTCCGCTCCCGAAGCGGCAGCCTCGGAACGCTCTGGCCGCAGCGGCGTCGCACCTGACCACGGCGAAAGGCGCCGAAGGGCTGTCGTGCGCTCAAGGACGTCCGGCCCTGTGGCGGAAACATTAAGCCTGTGGCGGAAATACAACAAATGCAGGATTTCTGTGACAAGTCCAACATAGTTAATAACAAGTTACCCGATCTGCGCTACATATACCCTCGGTTGGCTGCAGGCGTGCGATGGAGACCAACTGGGGGAGAACGATGAGCACGACTGAACAGCTCATAGAGAAGGCAGCGGCCGTCGTGGCCGGCGTTTTTCTTGTCTGGGCTTTACTCGAGCAGACGTCGCTGTTCAGCGCCTACGCGCTGTTCTGACGAAGACCGCACGATCCTGGCGCCAGCCCGGAGCTTGCGAGCCAATTTGCAATTCCAATGCGTAGCCGGCCGCGCCGCAGGTTGTAATCAGCCTGCGACGGCCGGTAACGCATAGATCGCAATCGCCAAGAAATGGCAGACGCTGCCGCCGATCACGAAGAGATGCCAGATCGCGTGATTGAAGGGCAGGCTGCGCCAGAGGAAGAATACGACCCCCGCCGTGTAGGCGAAACCGCCGGACAGCAATAGCCAGGCGCCGCCGGTCCCCAGGCTGTCGAAGATCGTGTCGCTCCAGGGGAAGCCGAGCCAGCCCATACCCAGGAACACGGGGATGAGACCCCAGTGCAGGCGGCCGAACCAGAGCCGGACCCCGATCCCAATCAGGGCCATGCTCCAGATCACACCGAAGAGGACCCAACCCAGCGGCTTCGGGAAAGCCAGCAGGGTAATCGGCGTGTAGGTCCCGGCGATCAGCAGAAAGATCGCGCAGTGGTCGGCGGCCAGAAAGATCGACTTGGCCGCCCGATGCCAGGTGCCGTGATAGAGCGCGGAGGACAGGTAGGTCAGAAACAGGGTGGCGCCGTAGATTGCCGAGGTCACGATCGCCCAGACGCTGCCGGTGAAGGCGGCCAGAACCACGATCAACGCCAAGGCCGCCGCGGAGAGCACGGCCCCGATGCCATGGGTCACGGCATTGGCCAGCTCCTCGTAGAGGCTCTCCCCGTCCCGCTCGATCGCGCTGCGCAAGTCCCGGTCCACCCGTTTCAAACGTCACCTCCCTGCTGAGGATCACACGATAGCCAGGGCCGGCCCGGGGTGCCAGTGCCGTCTTGATGATCAATTCGTGAACCGCTGCGCCAGGCTCAGGGAGGCAAAAAGATCCATAAATTTGAATAAATAATTCGCCCTTTCTAAGTGATCAATTTAACTGAGCAATAGAAAAAGCGACAATATACCTAGAGCCTCGACTGGGGTTTCGAAAACAAAGTTCCCACCGTGGCAGCGAAAAAACACGACATAGACTTAGACGCGCGGGAGAGGCTCGCCCTCCGGTTTCGTTCGGCGGAGGCGATCCTGGACATCTGCCTGGTCGCGGCAATCTGTCTGGCCCTGCTGTTGGTGACCTGGGTGGTGACTCAGGGCACATAATCCGGGGCGAGCGGGCCGTGCCGCCCGCCCGTCCCCTTCCGGGCGCGACCTACTTCGGCTTGGCCGCAACCGGCTTGCCGCCGGCCGGAGCGCTTCTCACCGGCTTGCCGTTGTCGCGCACGATCCGCCCTTCGTAGTCGTAGACGAAGCTGGCGCTCTCGAAGAAGCTGAAGGGAACCTCGAGGCCGATCTCGCGGGCCTTCAGGAAGTTGATGGCGATGTCCGGCGGCGACACGATCCCGACCGGCAGGTCGCCGACCTCCACCCGCTCCTGCAGCACGTCGGCGCCGTAGATCGCCGCAAGGTGGGCGTTGCTCTCGAAGCTGACGCCGATCGAGAGCACGGCGCTGTTCGGCCCGGGCATGACGACGTCAGGCACGACGCTGAGGACCGGGACCCGGTCCGCGTTCTCGTTGATCGTCGCGATCTCGCGGAACACCACCGTGCTTCCGGTGATCCAGAAGGCGCTATTGCTGAGCGTCGGGTCGTTCTTGCGCATGACCGCGACCGCTTTGGCGACCAGAGTCTCGAGCTCCTCGGCAGCCCCTTCGGGCGTCTCGACGGCAAGCTCCTGGACCCGGATCCCGAGGCGCTCGGCATAGCGCTTCATCGGCTTGGCCTGGGTCTCGACGGCGCTGACGTTCTTGCTGTTGACCAGGATGCCGAGGTTCTTGAGATCGGGCTTCAGCTCCTTGACGTAGGCCATCTGGACTTCGATCGGCATGTTGAGCGAGGTGAAGGCGAAGTTGGAGCCGGTGCCGACCTCGTAGCTGGGCGCCTGCCCCAGCACCACCGGGTCCTTCGAGCAGACCGAGACGATCGGGATCTCCCCGCCGCGGTAGTTGTCCCACAGCCAGGCGGTGGTTTCCGAGCCCATCGAGAAGACCAGGCGATAGCCCCGCTCCTCGGCGATCTTGAGCCCGCGCTTGCCTCGCCCGTGGTCCTTGCCGAAGTTGTAGAGCAGGAACTCCGCGTTGATTTCCTTCTCCTCGAAGACGTCGAGGATCTTGTTCATCGCGATGTCGTAGGCCGAGGAGGGCCGCGGGAAGATGACCATGACCGGCAGGACCGGTCCGGTGACATCCGGCTGCTTCTTGCGGATCAGGACCTGGCTGTCGTCGTCCTCGACCTCGACGAAGTTCCAGGCGCGAAGGCTCTGCTCGGAAGGCGTGAACCAGGTCTCATAGGCCGGCTCCGCCCGCGCGGACAGGCTGCAGACAGCGACCAGAAGAAAGGCCGAAAGGAAGGCTGCGGCGCTCGACAGCCGCTTCGTTGCGAGAGGCATCATCATCTTGCGATCTCCCTGGAAGCAGTCCCCCCCGGGCCGGGCAGGGACGGCAGCGCGAAGAGGATCCCGAAGGCCAGCACGGCGCTGCCCAGCCAGAGCAGCACCTGGGTCCCCTGCCCGCCGATCAGGAACAACTGCGCCACAATCATGGGACCGGCGATATGTCCCAGGCGCTCGAGGAAACGATAGGTGGCGGTCAGCGAGCTGGCCCCGACCCTCGCGGCCAGCCGCGAATCCGCGACATGGGTCACCACCGGCGCGTTGATCAGGCCGTGAGCGATCCCGATCGTCGCCACGCCGACGACCAGGACCGGCGTGACCAGCGCGGAGTCGCCGCCGGCCGCGCCGGGCGGCAGCCAGCCGATCACGCCGATCAGGAACAGGCCGGCGCCGCTGACGACCGCGCCGAAGAAGAGCACGCCCTGAGTCCGACCGGTCCGGTCGACCACCCGCGCGGCGAAGAGGCTGGCGACGACCACGCCGGCGGCATAGACCATGATGATCTGGCCGATGTCCTCCTGGGCGTAGTGGTACTGCGACAGCAGCAGCGGCAGCGCGAAGATGATTACGCCGGTCAGCACCGCCTTGGCCGGGATGCCGATCAGCAGCATGGTCTTGAGGAAGTCGAGGCAGCGCAGGACCTTGCCGATGTTGGCGAGGATCTGGCCCGGCGAGAAGCCGATCGGCGCCTCGAGCACCTCCTCGCGGGGCACGGCCGGCACCAGGGTCAAGGCATAGACCGCCAGGCTGAAGGCGATGACCCCGCTCAGCAGGAAGACCCCGGTCGGGCCCATGTAGGTGACCAGCAGCGAGCCGATCGCCATCCCGGCGATCATCCCGCCCTGGAAGCCGAAGACGATGATCGCCGCACCCTGGGTCCGGCGGTCCGGCGGCGCCATGGCCAGAATGTAGGACTGGACGCCGATGAACAGCATGCCCTGCCCGATGCCCGAGAGCGCCCGTGCCGCCAGGACCAGGCCGAAGCCGCCGCCGGAGGCGAGCAGCAGCAGGCCGCCGCCGGCGAGCAGCAGGCCGAGGTAGATCAGGGGCCGCGGCGAGTGGTGCTGCGCGAAGTGGCCGGCCGGCACCAGGGCCAGGGCGAAGCAGAGGTAGAAGGCGATGAAGGGCGCCGAGCCGAAGCCGGCGGACAGGCCGGCGGACTCGACCACCTGGTAGACGAACTGGGGCAGGAAGGCGTAGTTGAGGTGCTCCAGGAAGACCGCGGCGAAGAACACCGGCTTGATCAGGTTCAAGGCCAGGGCCTGGTGGCGGCGCCGTTCGGCGGGATCCGGCGGCGTCGGGGCCGCGGACACACCCCGCTTGACCGATCCTGCGAGCTGCAGGAACAGCCCGGCGAAGAGCGCCGAGGCGACGAAAAGGGCGGCGAAGTTCTTCACGCTGCGGGCGATCTCGCGGTAGACCAGCGCCGTCGGCAGGGCCACCGCGACCCGGATCTCGCGCGGGCTGCCCGGCGGTGTCAGGTCGACCACGTAGTCGTAGGTGCTGCGGCTCGAGCGCCAGGGCCGGCCGACCTCCCCGGGATCGGTGTGGATCGCGACCCGGCCGTCCACCGTCAGGCCGGCCGCGCTGATGTCCGGGTTGAGCCGGACGTAGTCGCCGAAGGTCCGGTCGAGACCGCCGATCTCGTCGATGTCGATGTTGAAGGCGACCAGACCCGAAAGCCGCTGGCCCAGGGAATCGGCCAGGGCCTTGGCCTTGACCTGGGCGCCCTCGGAGTAGAGCGAGACCAGGGTCCAGATGACCGCGGCCGCCATGATCAGGAAGGTGATGGCGTAGGCCATCTGCAGCCAGGGCAAGCGCAGCGACCGGGCCGTGGGCACGCCGAAGAAGACGAAGAGCGCAAACAGCAGCGATAGCCCGAGCGCCACTACGAGCAGCGGCCGGAAGCCCTCCGCGACGCGCTCCTCGACCACGGCGCGGGGCATGGTCACGGCCAGACGGCCCACGGTCTCGAACTTGTTCCGGAGGGGCAGGACGATCTGATACTCGGCCGCGCTCTCACGAAGCTCGTAGCCCGAGTCGGCCGGCGCCCTCATCGGCGGCTTTTCGAGCAGCACCGCGCTCGCGCTGCCGCTGGCGAAGACCGGCTCGTCGTTGCGGTCGAAGGTGGTCATGGCGGCGACCGCCGGGTCCGCTTCCAGGATCGGCTCGGTCAGGGTGGCGAAGCCGACGAACTGCTTGAGCGGCAGCCCGGGCCGGAGAAAGGCCTCCATGGTGCTCTGCACGACCCGCGCCTGGGCCACCAGCTTGTCCAGGTAGAACTGCTGGTAGGTCCGCTGCGCCTCGCCGAAGCCGATGTACATCAGCAGGAAGAGTGACAGGCCCGAGACCAGGAGCATGGTCACGGCATCGACCGCACGCTTCCGAAAGCTGGCCTCGGACGTCATGGCGCAGGCCTTAGGGTCAGTCGATCAGACCGGCCTGAACGACCGGCGCGGCCTTGGGCCTCGGATGGCGGATCCGGCAGGGCAGGCAGCGACGCCGGCCGCGGCCGGTCGGGTTCGCCGGAGCCGGACCGAGCGGGTTCAACCTGAGAGAATACATCCGAACCCCGAAACAATGCTTGGTGTACTTGAATAAATTACCTATGCTTAGTTAAGATTGGCCTAAACCTCCTCGCGACCCAAAAGTCATACCCAAGCAAAACTTGCCTGAATGCTGATTCGGAATACGGGGCCGAGCACCCTGGCATCCCCTTGTTCGACGGGAGCTTGTGGCTTTTGCCACTGTCGGCGGCGCCGCATTCGAGGAATGCTTCCAGAGTG
>JAAUXY010022868.1_pt1 | contig 28590 bp, 24 predicted proteins | sample 7278121 | NCBI WGS metagenome assembly JAAUXY01 (sample SAMN14350117, study PRJNA611818) | marine sediment metagenome | isolation source: surface marine sediment (1.8m) | place: French Polynesia: Moorea | collected 2018-08 | reverse complement strand
GAATCCCGAGGCGGCGGAGGAGGAACCCGAAGCCCTCGCCGCCTACCGCGGCCGCTTCTACAGCCCGGCGGGCGCCCTCGACCTGGTACCCCTGGGCGACGTGATCTACCTTGCCAATCCCGGCAAGCCGGCGCCTTTCGACAACTGCGGCGAGATCAGGCGTGGCGCCGACGGCGTCTTCCGGCTGACCGAGGACAGCGGCATCGGCCGCTATGGCGAGGTGGTCGACTTCGTCTTCGCCGAGGACGGCAGCCTGGAGCGCGTCGATCTCGGCGGCTTCCCGCTGCTGCGCGAGGCCGCCTTCCGCGACCTGGCCGGACGCATCGACGCGTCCGCTCAGCCCCGCTCGTCGTAGCGGTCCTCGCGGAGCAGCTTCAGGCGGTCGAAGAGCTCGTCGTCGATCTCTACCCCCACGCGCGGCGCGATCAGCGCGACCTCGGTGGTGACGCCCTGGGCGTCGGTCACGACCCACTTCTTAAGGGTCAGGGGCTTGTCGGCGAAGACCAGGGTCACGCGGCCCTGGGGGGTCTCCTCGTTCTGCTCGACGGTCACCCGCAGCACGCCCGGTCCGCGCTCGATCGCGACCACGCGCACGCTGTCGTCGAGCACCACCTCGTCACGAAGCAGGAACCAGAGAGGCGTCTCCCAGAGCGGCAGATAGGTCTCCTCCTTCAGCTCCTTGTCGTAGTAGAGCAGCACCAGGCCGTCGGCCATCAGCAGCGCCGGGTAGGGCGGGTCGTACTCGAAGCGCATCTTGCCCGGACGGTTCAGGTAGAGGTCGCCCTCAACGGGCACGCCGACCGACGAGACCTGCAGGAAGCGAGAATGCAAGGTCCGGATCTCGGTCAGATAGCGTTCGATCCGCGCCAAGTCGACGCGATCCAGCTCGGACAGGGCGGCGGTCTGCGCGCCGGCTTCGGCCCGCGCCGTCGAGACGCCGCCCGGCGGGCCGAAAGGCGCCGAGAGGGTCAGGCCGACCACGCCGAGCCCGATCGAGATGTAGAACAAGGTCTGCCGCACCGCCATGCTCCTTCTTCACGCCCCCTTTAGGTTATGGGAAGCCGTTCAGGCCTCGTCCAGGTTGCGGCCCAGGACCTCGCGCTTGCCGACGTGGTTGGCCGGGCCGATCACGCCCTCGGACTCCATGCGCTCGATCAGCCGGGCGGCGCGGTTGTAGCCGATCTGCAGGTGCCGCTGCACGAAGCTGGTCGAGGCCTTGCGCTCGCTGCAGACCAGGGCCACCGCCCGGTCGTAGAGGTCGTCGCCGCTGCCGTTGGCCTCGCCGCCGAAGCCGTTGAGCTCCGGCTCCTCGTCCTCGGTGATCGCCTCGATGTAATCGGGCAGGCCCTGCGCCTTGAGGTGGGCCACGACGTCCTCGACCTCCTGGTCGGTCACCAAGGGGCCGTGGACGCGGGTGATCCGGCCACCTTGGGCCATGTAGAGCATGTCGCCCTGGCCCAGAAGCTGCTCGGCGCCCATCTCGCCCAGGATGGTCCGGCTGTCGATCTTCGAGGTGACGTGGAAGGAGATCCGAGTCGGGAAGTTCGCCTTGATGGTGCCGGTGATGACGTCGACCGAGGGCCGCTGGGTGGCCATCATCAGGTGGATGCCGGCGGCCCGGGCCATCTGCGACAGGCGCTGGACCGCGGCCTCGACGTCCTTGCCGGCGACCAGCATCAGGTCGGCCATCTCGTCGATCACCACCACGATGTAGGGCAGGGGCTGCAGGTCGATCGGCTGGTCCTCGTGCAGCGGGTTGCCGGTATCGGGGTCGAAGCCGACCTGGATCTTGCGGGTCAGGACCTCGCCCCGGCGCCGCGCTTCCTCGACCCGGGCGTTGTAGCCGTCGATGTTGCGCACCCCGAGCTGCGACATGGCCCGGTAGCGGTTCTCCATCTCGCGCACCGTCCACTTCAGCGCGACGATCGCCTTCTTCGGCTCGGTGACCACCGGTGACAGCAGGTGCGGGATGTCGTCGTAGACCGACAGCTCCAGCATCTTGGGATCGACCATGATGAAGCGGCACTTCTCCGGCGGCAGCCGGTAGAGCAGGGAGAGGATCATCGCGTTGAGCGAGACCGACTTGCCCGAGCCGGTGGTCCCGGCGATCAGCAGGTGCGGCATGCGCGCCAGGTCGACAATCTGGGCCATGCCGCTGATATCCTTGCCCAGGATCAGCGGCAGCTTGCCGCCGGCCCGCTCGAAGCCCTGGGAGCCGAGCAGTTCGCGCAGGTAGACCGTCTCGCGCTTGCTGTTGGGCAGCTCGATGCCGATGACGTTGGAACCCGGGACCACGGCGACGCGCACCGAGATCGCGCTCATCGAGCGGGCGATGTCGTCGGCCAGGCCGACCACCCGGCTGGTCTTGGTGCCCGGCGCCGGCGCCAGCTCGTAGCGGGTCACCACGGGGCCGGGCCGGACCTTGACGATCTCGCCGCGCACGCCGAAGTCCTGCAGCACGGTCTCCAGAAGGCGGGCGTTCTTCTCCAACGCGTCGCGGTTCACAGCGCCGTGGGCCGCGTCGGCGGGCGGATTGGCCAGCAGGCTTAGCGGCGGCGACTCGTAGTCGCCGGCGCTGGCGAACTCGAAGCGCCTCTGGTTGGCCTTCTCGGCCTGCTTGCTCGGCTTGGTCCGGGGCGCCGGCGCGGCGACCAGGTCGGCGCCCTCGGTCAGGGCCTTGGGCAGCGGCGGCAGCTCGTTCTCGAGCAGGACCGTGTCCTCCTCCTCAAGGTCGGCGCCGTTGCCCTGGGCGACCAGCTGCGGCTCCTGGCGCGCGCCGTTCGCCTTCTGGCGCTTCTTCTTTTTCGGCGCCTTGGCGGCCGGCGCGGCCTTGGGTTCGGCGCGTGGCTCGCTCCGGGCGGCGCGGCGGCGCATCGGGCCGCCCGAACGCGCGGGCTCGCCGGCCCGCGGTCGCAGCAGCGGCCCGAAGAGGCGCAGCGGCCCGAGCAGAAGCCCCTGCCATTCCCCGGCGGAGAGGCCCAGGGTGTAGAGCAGCAGCAACCCGGCCAGCCCGGCGCTGCCGGTCGCCGCCATCCAGGGCTCGACCGAGGGAAAAGCGGCCAGCCGCTCCAGCAGCATTTGGCCCAGGGCGCCGCCAAGGCTGCTTTCCAGCGGCCAGGAGCCGGGCTTGGGCAGGGCCGCCAGAGCCGCCCCGGCAAAGACGACCACGGCCGGCACCAGGATGATCCGCAGCCACCAGCGCGGCCAGGCCCGGTCGCGCAGCGCCCGCCAGGCCCAGGCCCCGAAGGCCAGCGGCAGGACCATGGACGCGACCCCGGAATACTGCAGCAGGCCGTCGGCAATGGCGGCGCCGTCCCGCCCCAAGAGGTTGCGCGGCAGGCCGTCGCTGGCGCGGTTGAGGGAGGGATCGTTGGGATCGTAGCTGGACAGGGCCAGGACCAGGCCCAAGGCGACGAGCGCCAGGACTAGGCCCAGTAGCTCCATCACGCGGCGCTGCAGAAACTGGTTGCCGGGCGCCGGGCCACCGGCCTGCCGTCGCGAGGCTGCGGCCGCGCTTTGCCGAGCCGCCATGGCTATCTCCATCTCCAGTCCGTCGCCCTCATTGCAGCACCTCGACCAAGCGGCCGAGAGCGGCTTCCGTAAGTGCGGGATCGTCGACGAGAGCTATACGGATATAGGGAGCCCCGGGCGCGGAGTCATCGCCTTCCTGACCGCACATGTAGGCGCCCGGCAGGACCCGGATCCCGGCTTCGCGCCAGAGCTTGAGCGCCGCCGCCTCGCCATCGCCCACGTCCAGCCAGAGAAAGAAGCCGCCGGCCGGCCGGCGGGCGCCGAAGCGGTTGCCCAGGACCCGCTCGGCGACGGCGAAGTTTTCCCGATAGCGTTGCCGATTGGCCACAACATGGGCCTCGTCCTGCCAGAGCCGCGTGCCCGCCGCAAGGACCGGCAGCGGCACGCCGGCGCCGCCGAAGCGGAAGGCCTGGTCCAGGCGATCGATCAGCGCCGGATCGCCGGCCACGAAGCCGCAGCGCAGCCCGGCCGCGCTGGAGCGCTTGGACAGGGAATGGAAGGCCAGGACGCCCTCCAGGTTGCCGCTGGCGGCGGCGAGCTGCAAGGCGCCCGGCGGCGGGTCGTCGAAGTAGATTTCGGAATAGCACTCGTCGAAGGCCGCGACGAAGCCGTGTGTCCGGGCGCTCTCGATCAGCGCGGCCTGCTTGGCGGCCTCGGCGACCGCGCCCTGCGGGTTGGCCGGAGAGCAGAGATAGGCCAGGGCGGCGCGCGCCAGGATCGCCGGGTCCAGGGCGGTGTAGTCCGGCTGGAAGCCGGTCTCGGCGGTGGCCGGCACCATGACCGCTTGGGCCCCGACCGCGGCCGCCGCGCCGGAATAGACGTGATAGGCCGGGTTGGGCATCAGGATGGCGCCCCTCCCCTCCCCTCCCCCGGCCAGAACGACCGCGGCGAAGAACAGGCCCTCGCGCGAGCCGGGCAGGGGCAGGACGTGGCGCTCCGGATCGAGGAAATCCTCCGGCAGGCCGTAGCGGCGGTTGAGCCAGGCGACCGCGGCCGCGCGGTAGGCGACGTCGCCGCGCGGCGGCGGGTAGCGCGACCAGCCCGCCGCCGCCTCGGCGATCGCATCGGCGACGAAGTCCGGCGGCGCGTTGCGCGGCTCGCCCACCTGCAGGAGGACCGGCTTGCCCTTCGGACCGACCGAGGGCCCCGGCGGGATGCCGTCGAGCAAGGCGGCAAGTCGCAGGAAGGGATGAAAGGCCTGAAGCTGCGCTTCGCTCAAATCGGCTCGGCTCCGCTCATGGCTGTGACGAGGAGGCCTGGTGCCCCGGTTCGCCGCCGCGGGGGGACAAAAGCCTGGGAAATCTAGTGGTTGCCCTGCCGCGGGACAAGGCGGAAGCCCGGATCGGCCCCGCAGCGGCAGCTTTAGCCCCGGAATGCGGCCAGATTTCGACCGCGGTGCGGGCGCTTTTGTGTTTCAGAGACAAAAAGGGCCCGGGCGGAGTGCGCCGCCCGGGCCCGGAGGGGAAGGGGTTCAGGTCAGATGGCCTGCGACCCCCTGCCGAATTCCGGATAGGCCTCCTGGCCCAGCTCCATGGTGTCCAGCCCGGCGTGCTCCTCCTCTTCGCTGACCCGGATGCCGAGGGTGAACTTGAGCGCCAGCCAGAGGACGGCGCTGGTCACCGCCACGAAGGCGCCGACCGCGACGATGCCGATCACCTGGACGCCCAGGCTGCCGGCGCCGAAGATGCCGACCGCCAGGGTGCCCCAGATGCCGGCCACCAGGTGCGCCGGGATGGCCCCGACCACGTCGTCGATCCGCAGCTTGTCGAGCAGCGGCACGCTGGCCACCACCAGGACACCGCCGATGCCGCCGATCAGGATCGACAAGAGGTGGTTCTGCAGGTCGGGCCCGGCGGTGATCGAGACCAGGCCGGCGATGGCGCCGTTCAGGGCCATGGTCAGGTCGATCTTCTTGAAAACGATCTGGCTCGCCGCCATGGCCGCGATCACGCCGCCGGCCGCGGCCAGGTTGGTGTTGACGAAGACGATGGCCATGGCCGAGGCGTCGAGGGCCGAGCCCAGGGCCAGCTGCGAGCCGCCGTTGAAGCCGAACCAGCCGAGCCAGAGCACGAAGGTGCCCAGGGTCGCCAGCGGCAGGTTGGCGCCGGGCATGGGGTGGACCTTGCCGTCGGGGCCGTACTTGCCTTTGCGGGCGCCGAGGATGATCGCGCCGGTCAGGGCCGCCCAGCCGCCCACGGAGTGGACGATGGTCGAGCCGGCGAAGTCCGAGAAGCCCATCTCGGAGAGCCAGCCGCCGCCCCAGGTCCAGGCGCCCTGGATCGGATAGATGAAGCCGGTGAGCACGACCACGAAGAGCAGGAAGGGCCAGACCTTGATCCGCTCCGCCAGAGTTCCCGAGACGATCGAGGCCGCGGTCGCCACGAAGACCATCTGGAAGAACCAGTCGGACATGACCGAATAGCCGTTCTCGGTCACCGCGGCGACCAGTTCGGGGGTCGCCTCATCGGCCCCGAGCAACGCGATTTCGGCCTCCGAGGTATTGTAGAGGAGCGAAAAGCTGCCGATCCAGCCGCTGACGTCGGTGTACATCAGGCTGTAGCCGATGAGGTAGTAGAGGATGCCCGCGATCGAATAGAGCGCGATGTTCTTGAGGCAGATGGTCGCCGTGTTCTTGGAGCGGACCAGGCCCGATTCCAGCATCGCGAAGCCCGCCGCCATCCACATGACCAGCGCGCCGCAAACCAGGAATGAAAAGGTGTTGAAGACGTAGGCGGTCTCGGCCGAGACCTCCGCCCAAGCCGGTGACGCGACCAGTAGGCCGCCGAGGCCGGCCAGAACGGCCAGGCCTGTCTTGTGGTTCATGCGGATCATCGCTCCCTCCTGCAAGTCCAGGTGATCGGGCCGGATCGAAACGCCGAAAGCGCACGGCTTCCCGCCGCCCGGTGATCTCGGCCCTGCCCCCGTCGTTCTCCGCGCCGCTTGTTCAAGCCCCGTGCCAAACCCGGTAGCGGCCTTCGAATGCCATTGGATTCAAACGCCTAGCCCTGGGGCTTAAAACCGCCGAGGGCGCGCGCTCCGGGCGTAGACTGCCTATGAATTAGGCAAAATCGCTCAGACGATCAAAAATTAGGCAGGCAACCCGGCTTTTTCTGCTTCACGACGGCCGCTGCGGGGCAAGTTGCCAGAGCGGCGCGAAGCGGCGATGCTGGCCGCGGTGGCGAGTTCGGAGCGCGAGGGCATGGCGATAGCGGAGATCGAAACCGAGGTCCTGGTCGTCGGCGGCGGCATGGTCGGGCTGACCCTGGCCTGCACCCTGGCCGGCGCCGGGGTGCCGACGGTTCTGCTCGAGCGCCGGGCCCTGGACGACATGGTCGAGGACGCCTTCGACGGCCGGGCCTCGGCCATCGCCCAGGGCTCGCGCCAGGCGCTGGACACCGCCGGCCTCTGGGCCGGGATGGCGCCGCAGGCCCAGCCGATCCTCGACATCCGGGTCTCGGACGGGCAGCTCGGGAGTGCTGGGCTCTGGGAGGGCGCCGCGCCGCTTTTTCTCCACTACGACCACCGCGAGGTCGGCGAACTGCCGCTGGGCTACATCGTCGAGAACCGTGCCATCCGCCTGGCCCTGAACGCGGCCGCGGCCGCGGCGCCGGCGTTGACGGTCCTGGCCCCGGCCGCGCTGGAACAGCTCGACCGCGGCCCCGCCGGGGTCGAGGCGCGGCTGGCGGGCGGCGGGCGGATCCGCGCCCAGGTCGCCGTCGCCGCCGAGGGCCGGCGCTCGCGCCTGCGCGCCGAGGCCGGGATCCGCTGCGCCGAATGGAGCTATCCCCAGACCGGCATCGTCTGCACCATCGCCCACGCAGAGCCGCACCACGGCGTCGCCCACGAGCACTTCCTGCCGGCCGGGCCCTTCGCGGTGCTGCCCATGGTCGACGATGCCGAGGGCCGGCACCGCTCCTCCATCGTCTGGACCGAGCGGTGCGAGCTGGCCGAGGCCATGCTGGCCCTGGACGACGCCGCCTTCTCGGCGGAGATGCAGCGGCGCTTCGGCGACAGCCTGGGCCGGATCCGCCTGCTCGGGCAGCGTTGGTCTTATCCGCTGTCGCTGCTGCACGCCGAGCGCTATATCGACCGGCGCCTGGCCCTGGTCGGCGACGCGGCCCACGGCATCCACCCGATCGCCGGACAGGGCCTAAACCTCGGCCTGCGCGACGTCGCGGTCCTGGCCGAGACCCTGGTCGACGCCCGGCGCCTGGGCCTGGACCTCGGCGGCGGCCCGGCCCTGGCCCGCTACCAGCGCTGGCGCCGCTTCGACAACGTCATGCTGACCGTGGTCACCGACGGCCTGAACCGGCTCTTTTCCAACGACTTCGGCCCCCTGCGCCTGGCCCGCGGCCTCGGCCTGGCCGCGGTCGGCCGCATCGCGCCGCTGAAGCGCCTCCTGATGCGCCACGCCATGGGCCTTGAGGGCGACCTCCCCCGCCTGATCCGCGGCCAGCCGCTGTAGCCGCAGGCGGCCGCCGGCGGACTGCAGGTCGATCCTTACACCTCCCGCGGCAGCAGGTCGTCCTCGAAGGGGAAGGTCGAGAGGCGCTCGACGCCGGTCTCGGTGACCAGGACCTGCTCCTCCAGCTTGACGCCTTCCTGGCCGCCGACCTCGCCGATGTAGCTCTCGACGCAGAGGGTCATGCCGGCCTCGACCACGCCGTCGTAGCCGCCGCGCACGCCCTCCAGGTCCTGGGCGTAGGCGATGTGCGGGTACTCGTCGCAGAGCCCGACCCCGTGGTAGACCGCGGAATAGCGGTTGGGCGCGAACTTCGGCGGCAGGACGTAGGACAGCTCGGCCAGCTCGCGGAAGCTCATCCCGGCCTTGAGGATGCCGATGTTGTGCTCGATCTGCTCCACCGCCATGGTGTAGAGGCGGCGTTGTTCCTCGCTCGGCCGCCCGGGGCCGCAGAAGTGCGCGCGCGAGATGTCGGCGCAGTAGCTGAAGGGCCCGATCAGGTCGGTGTCGTAGCAGACCAGCTCGCCCGGCCGAATGATCCGGTCGCTGCATTCCTGGAACCAGGGGTTGGTCCGGGTGCCCGAGGACAGCAGGCGGGTCTCGATCCATTCGCCGCCCCTCGCGATGTTGACCTGGTGCAGGATCGACCAGAGCTCGTTCTCGGTCATCCCGGCCTCCAGGGTCTCGCGCATCTGCGCCATGCCGGCCTCGCAGACCGCGATGGCCTGGACCATGCAGGCCAGCTCGTCCGGCGACTTGATCAGCCGGGCCAGCTCCATGACCTCCTGGCCTTCGCAGATCTCGATGCCCAGCTCGGCCAAGGCCGCCGCCCCCGCTGGGTCGCAGTGGTCGAGCGCCAGGCGCCGGTTGCCGCCGCCGTGCCGCTGCACCAGGTCCGCGGTCTCGTCGGCCCAGGCCTTGGCCCGCGCCGCAACCTTGGGTCCGGCGCCGAAGTAGAACCAGGAGCAGGTCGGGCGCACCTCGTCGACGGTCTCGATGCCCTGGGACAGGTGCTCGCAGTTGTGGAAGTCGAAGAGCACCACCGGCCCTTCGGTCGGGATGAAGCAGTAGCGCGCCCGGTTGTGCAGGATCCAGACCGTCATGTTCCGCGTGCCCGTGGCGTAGCGGATGTTGATCGGGTCGAAGAGCAGGATGCCGGCGTAGTCGCGGGCCCTCAGCTGCGCGCGCACCCGGCCTAGGCGGTAGGCCCGCAGCCTGCGCAGGTCGACGGCGTCCTCGCTGTCGCTCAGCGACGGCAGGAGCGGCTTGACGACCGGGGTTTGGGCGGGGCCGGGCTGGGTGTCGGGCGCCATGCTGGTCTCCTGTCGCAAGGGACGACTTTCCTTGCAAGCAGAAACCCAGGCAACTCAGAGGTCTAACGCAGGTGCGACACAAGCGCGGCTTTGCGACTCCTCGGGGCGCGGGCTTCGGAGACACTGGTCCGAAGGGCGGGGCCTTGTTGCCCTGCCATCAAGGGGGAGGAGGCCGTCGGACCGGATCTGTACGAGACGGTCAGCCCCGGTCGGGCGGGTCGCGGGACAGGCCCTGGGCCGCCAGGGCGTCGAGGTAGGCCTGCCACTTCTCCTCCCGGGCCTCGCCCAGCTCGTAGAGGTACTTCCAGGAGAAAATGCCGGTGTCGTGCAGGTCGTCGAAGCGGATCTTGACCGCGTAGTTGCCGACCGGCTCGATCTCCAGGATGCCGACGTGGCGCCGGCCGGACACGGTCTGCTTCTGGCCCGGCCCGTGGCCCTGGACCTCGGCCGAGGGGCTCTCGACCCGCAGGTACTCCGCCGGATAGGAGAAGGTCACCCCGTTGTCGAAGTCGATCTCCAGGCGCTTCTCCGCGCTGACGTAGCGGATTTCGCTCGGCCAGTGCGTGGTTTCCAGCGCGGCATCCCGCTCGCTCATGGCCGCCGGCTCCCGGGCCTCAGGACTCGAGCGGCCGGGCTTCGTCGCGCAGCATGATCGGGATGCCGTCGCGGATCGGATAGGCCAGGCCGGCCTGGCGGCTGATCAGCTCCTGGTGCTCGGCGTCGTACTCGAGCGGCCCCTTGGTCACCGGACAGACCAGGATCTCCAGGAGCTTGCGGTCCACGCCCGCGCCCTTGCCTTGCTTCGCTTCCTCGGACATCGCCGTGATCTCCCGTCCAAGCGCCCCGGCGGGGGCCGCGCTCAGTGCCTGACCAGGTCTTCGCCGCTCTCGACCTTCGACATCTCCAGCACCGCGAAGAGCGTGTCGGCCCTGGCCGCCAGGGTCTGGGCCTCGAGGAGCGCCTGCTTCTCCGGCGGCTCGAAGGGGCAGAGCATGGCCATGGTGTTGACCAGGGTCTCGCCGTTCAGGCGGGCCACCGCCTGCCAGTCCACGGAAAGCTCGCGCTCGGCGAAGAACTGCCGCAGCGCCGTCATTAGGCGCTCGCGGTCGAGCTCGATCGCCTCCTCCTCGAGATCGCCGCGAAAGGCGTCGAAGGTCGGCGCGACCCGGCGGTAGCCGTTGTACGGCTCGAGCTCCCGCGCCACGGAAAAGCGCAGCAGGCCACGCAGGGTGATCAGGTAGCGGCCGTCGTCGGTCTCGTTGAAGGCGGCGATCTGGCCGGCGCAGCCGACGTCGTAGATCGCGGCACCGCCCGGATCGTCCTCGCCGTCGCGCGGCTGGACCATCCCGATCAGGCGCGAGCCGGCCAGGGCGTCCTGGACCATGCAGAGGTAGCGCGGCTCGAAGATGTTGAGCGGCAGGTGGCCGCGCGGCAAAAGCAGCGCACCCGGCAGGGGAAAGACCGGCAGGTCCGGGGGCAGATCCTCGAAGTCGGGATCGAAGGGATGCGGGCTCATGAAAACAGCAGCGAGGACAGCTTGCGCCGGGTCGCCAGGGTCAGCGGGTCGGTCGGCCCCCAGGCCTCGAAGAACTTGACCAGCTGCTTGCGGGCCGCCTCCTCGTTCCAGTTGCGGTCGCGGCGCAGGATCTCCATCAGCTCGTCGGCCGCGCCTTCCTTCTGGCCGGCGGCGTAGAGCGCCATGGCCAGGTCGAAGCGCGCCTGATGGTCGCCGGGATTGGCGCCGACCTGGCTGTGCAGCGCCGCCAGGTCGCCGGCGTCGCCGCCGGCCAGCTCCAGCTCGATCGCCGCGGCCACGGCGGAGACCTCCGGCTTGGCCTGCATCTCGGCGGTCAGGGCGTCGTACATTTCTTTCGCGCCCTGGGCGTCGCCGGACAGCAGGTGGCAGCGGATGCTGCCGGCGATGGCGGTGACGTTCTCGGGCTCGACGGCAAGGATCTGGCCGTAGAGCGCGGAGGCGGCACCGACCTGGTTCTGGTCCAGGGCGGCCTGGGCCTGCTCCAGCGCCTGGTCCACCGGGTTCGGGCCGACCTCGCCGCCGGTTGCCTCGGCCAGGCGTTTGACGAAGCTCTGGATCTGGCTGTCGGGCAGGGCGCCGACGAAGCCGTCGACCGGGCGGCCCTGGAAGAAGGCGAAGACCGCCGGGATCGACTGGACCCGCAGCTGGGCGGCCAGGGCCTGGTTCTGGTCGATGTCGATCTTGACCAAGCGAACGGCGCCGCGCGCGGCCTTGACCGCCTTCTCCAGCGCCGGGCCCAGCTGCTTGCAGGGGCCGCACCAGGGCGCCCAGAAGTCGACGATCACCGGCACGTCGCGCGAGGCGTCCAGGACGTCGGCGGTGAAGCTCTCGGTGTTGGCGTCCTTGATCAGGTCGGCGGGCAGCTCCGCGCCGGATCCGCCCGACAATCCGATGATGGGTTCCATGCTCTTGTTCCGTTCTGCGGTGGGCCCGCTCTGCGGTCTGCGCGCCTCGGCGCGGCGCCACCGGTGAAGCCATCCGGCGGGGCCGACAGGCCCCCTGTCCCAATACATCTGTTCCAATACATGGCCGCTTTGGTCCCCGCTGGCAAGCCTGCGGCCCTGGCCGCGCGGTCCTCTAGAAGACTGGCGAACACCGCCGCCTGCGACCGATTTCGCGTCCGTCCGGCAGGCTCTAGAGGCCATCCAGGTCGAGGATCAGCGGCGGGTGCCCGACGGCCTCCAGGAAGCGCAGCAGGTCGCCCGGGGCGATGGCCGTGGTCCGGGCGTTGTCCAGCGGGTGGAAGTTCAGCGGGTCGTGGTCCAGGAGGGCTTTGTCCAGCACCATCTGGACCGCCTTGCCGGCATCGTTGATCACGGCGAAGGGCGTGACCGCGCCGGGGATCACGCCCAGGTTGGCCATCAGGCGCTCTGCCGAGCCGAAGGAGAAGCGCCCGCCTTCCAGGGCCGCGGCCAGGGCCTTGAGGTCGACCTCCCGGTCCTCCAGGCAGGTGACCAGCCACATCCGGCCCTTCTTGTTGCGCAGGAAGAGGTTCTTGGTATGGCCGCCGGGCAGCTGGCCGCGTAGGGCCTTGGACTGCTCGACGGTGAACAGCGGCTCGTGCTCGACGGTCCGGGTCTCGATGCCCAGGGCCGCCAGCCGCGCGAGCAGCGCCTCCGGCGTGGCCGGCACGCTGCCGTCGGCCAGCCGGGCTTCGGGTTCGCTCTGCGCGGTCTGGGACATGGACGGCTCCCCCTCTCAAGACGCCAATCTTCCCTAGATAGCGCTCAGGCGCCCCGCCGCTCAAGTCCGCAGCGCGCCGCGGGCCGGCCCCGGTGCTAAAAGCCGGGCCCGCAAAAGGGCCTTGCCAAGGGCCGGGAAAAGGACTACCTCACTGGCCTTCACGCAAGGGTGCGGGCGTAGCTCAGGGGTAGAGCGCAACCTTGCCAAGGTTGAAGTCGTGAGTTCGAATCTCATCGCCCGCTCCATTCTTTCCATCGACATCCTCGGATCTGACCGACGGCACAGCTAGCGTTCCTGCGCGAGCGGCCAGGACTCCACCGGCTCGGCCTTGAGGGCCTCGAAGTGGCGGCGGAGGTCGTTTCGCATGCGTTTCTGGCCGAACCAGTGGGCCAGGCCGCTGAAGAAGCCGGTCGCCTTGTCGGCGAAGGTGCTGGCGACCAGGACCACCAGGCTGCCGCCTTCGAGCGGCAGGGCCAGCAGGACGAACTGCAGCGCCTCGTAGGTGTGCCCGACGTAGTACTCGCGCATCGCGAAGACCGTGTAGCCCTCGCCACCGGCGACGACCTGGTGGGCCAGGATGTAGTTGGGCCGGCCGCCGATCTCCCGCTTGGTCCAGTAGTGGCCGTGGGCGATGCCGGGGCGCCGGGCTCGGGGATAGTCGGCGAGCGCCGCCGCGAAGTCCGGAAAGAACCGCAGCAGGGGCAGGTTCGCCGGCGTCGATACGGCGGCGAGGCCGGTCTCCGGGTGCAGGACCGTGCCGTTCCGCCGGTAGGGCGCGATGGCCGCCAGGCCCGCCGCGCGGTAGGCGGCATGGCGGGCCAGGAGCAGCTCGCGATAGTACACCGAGGTGGCGCTCTCCGGTCCGGCGGCCGCGTCACCCCAGCTGCCGAGGTTGGCCGCGACGCGCGCGGCCTCGGCCGCCGAGAGGTTGAAGTCGCCGCCGCCCCGGTCGTCGCGGAAGCGCCGGGCTTCGTCCGGCTCGGCGGCGCCGAACTCGAAGCCGTCCCAGCGCGCCGGCCCGTCCTCCAGGGCGCCGGCCGCGACGATGTTGGGATCGCGCACCAGGTTGCGGCCGGTCAGGGCATCCAGGTGGACGGCCGCGACCGGAACGGCCAGGCGCACGGCAACCGCTGCGCTGATGTGGTCCGCGCGCAAGGTCTTCTGGTCCCGGGCCACGACCTCCCCGCGCCGAATCGCGTCGCGCTCGGCCGCCTTGAAGCCCAGCAGGTCGAAGATCTCGTCGATCGAGGGCGGCGCGGCCGCCCGGGCCGGGGCCGGCGCGCCGCAGACTAGGCCCAGCAGGACCAGGGCCGCCACGAGGCACGAGAGCCGAGGCCTCGCTCCGTCCCGCTTCGGCTCGCGCAAAGCTGACCTCCCGCGCCCTTCGGCTCCTGCTGCACTCCCGCAGCCTGGTCGGCTGCCGGCATTTCTTAGTAGGGTGGGGGCGAAGCCTTCAAAGCTCAAGGCGCCGAGGGTCGAGTCGGCCGCTTGCTGCCGATCCCGGACCGTCGCCGGCGGTCGATCGAACGGCGCCGCCGCCCCGGGCCGGCGTGGTCTGCTAGAGCGTGGCGCGCATCTGCGACATCAGGGAGGGCGTCAGCCGGCCGGTCTGCGCGCGGCCCTGCTTCGCCTCGAAGCGGCGCACCGCCTCCTCGGTGGCAGGCCCGAGGATGCCGTCCACCGGCCCCTGATAGAGCCCGTGGGCCTTGAGCAGGCGCTGCGCCGAGGCGATGTCCACCGTCTCGGCGTTCGCGCCGTCCCGGCCGGAGCGGATGCGCTCGCGCTTCCACTCCTCGTAGAGCCGCTGTTCCTCGATCTGCTGGCGGACTTCCTCCCTCTGGAGCTCAGACTGGCGCTCGTACTCAAGGCGCCGCCGTTGCTCGGCCCGTTGCTCCGCGCGACGGTCGACGGCGGCCTGCTTTCGCTTCTTCTCGGCGCGCGGCTTGTCGATCAACTCGTTGCCGGCGATGCCGCCGGCGACGGCCAGGCCGCCGATCACCAGGGGATTCTTCGAGACCAGGGCGCCGGCGATGCCGCCGGCCGCGGCGCCGCCGATGGTCCCGGTGTCGATCGTCGATCCCTCGCCGGAGGCCGAGGTGCAGGCCGGCAGCGCGAGGGCCAGGAGGGCCGCGGCGGCCAGGCTCGCGCCGCGCCGGGTGCGGTACTTGGTGCGCGCACTCATCTCAGCCCCCTATTGCGACTCTTCGTAGTTCCGGACCTCATCGAGCGAAAGCGCGCCGTCCTTGTCCTGATCGGCTTCCGCGATGTCGTCCAGCTTGTCGTCCATGACTTCGGAGAAGCTCAGGGCGCCGTCTCCGTTGTCGTCGATCGCTTTGAAGCGCTCGGCACCGAGGACCTCGACCTCGCTCGCTTCGAGACGATAGTCGCCGTCGGAATCCAGGGCCGAGAAGGCCGCGGCCGTATCGGCCGCGATTTCCGCCTCGTCCAGAAGGCCGTCGCCGTCCGTGTCGGCCGCCTCGAAGCCGATTCGCCGGGTCTGTTCCTCGATGTCCTGGGCGAGGACTCCCGCGCCCGGGAGCCATAGGACGAGCGCCGCAAGCAGGCCGCCGAGGACTCGAGAATGGCCTCCCATGATCTACCCCTAGGGTTGCTCGGTCCCGGGAAAGCTAGGGGAAGCCCCTTGCGACTGTCAACGGCGGCAGCCCTCGGCGCCGCCGTCGATGGCGAACTCAAGCCGCGGCGCGCTGTCGCGGATGATCTCGATGACGCGGTGAGACCTTTGGTTGGCACCGAAGGCGCGGCCGGACCAGCCCAGCCTGGCCAGGGTCCCCGACACGAAGCGCGGCACGCCCTTCTCGTCCGACCAGGGAGTCCTAAGGATCTCGACTTCGACGTAGGCCTTGCCGGAATAGAACAGCCGTTCCTTTGAGAGGATCGCCAGGCGATCTCTCAGACAGCGCCGCAGAAGATCCGCGACGTGCGCATGGTCTTCGCTCTCCAGAACGTCGTGAAGGTAATCACCCGTATGGTCTTCGCCGATGACCTCGGCGATCCGCGTGCCGAAGAGGCGAAACCGATAGCCCTCGGGCTGGGCTTCCACGATGAAGACGTTGCCCAGGCACCTGACAAAGGCCTCGGCTCTCAAGTCGGATTTGCGGGCGAGCCGGTCCGGCGCGGGCTGCAGCCGCCTGTAGGCTTCCAGAAAGAGTCCCGCTTCGCGCGTCTGAGGCGAGATCATCGCGTCGCCAGACCTCCGCTCCATGCACCCCCGTTGCAAGTCGCCGCGACCGTCGTCCCGGACCGCAGCATCGAGGTCAAGGAAGACCACGGCCGAGCCCCGACCTCTTCGCAACGACGCCCGCCGGGGCCTTCGGCGAAGGCAGGCAAGGTCGCACCCATACGTCGGATGGCCAAACCACTCTACGGAATTATAGATTACATCTTAAGACATATAAACGCCCTCGGCGCCCGGCGCCGCCCCAAGACGCGAAAAGGCCCCCCGGCGCCGGCCGGGGGGCCCTTCCGTCTTGGGCTTGTCTTGCGCCGTTTAGGCGGCCTGCTCCTGCACCTGGCGCACCGGCAGCCAGAAGCGGACCTGGGTCCCGGTGCCGATGACGCTGCTGATCTCGATGCCGCCGCCGTGCTGATCCATGATCTGTTTCACGGTCGGCAGGCCGAGGCCGACGCCGAAGCTCTTGGTGCTGAACAGCGGCTCGAAGATCTTGGCCAGGGTCTCCTCCGGAATGCCGGGGCCGTTGTCGGCGAAGACCACCTCGACCATCTGGCCGTTGCTGCGGCTGGTGACGTTGAGGACCGGCGGGCGGTCCATCTCGCCACTTTCGGTCGCTTCCACCATGGCCTCGCAGGCGTTGTTGAAGACGTTGACGATGACCCGGCGCAGACGCTCGTGGTCGAAGGCCGTGGTCAGGTCGCCGAGGCTCAGGTTCTTCTGCAGGGTCACGCTCTCCGGCAGGTTCTGCTCGCCGACGGTGAAGTCCAGCCAGTCGTCGAAGCGGGCGTTCTCCAGCGCCAGTGGCGTCGAGCGGGTGAAGTCGAGCAGCTCGTTGATGATGTTGTCGCAGCGCGTAATGGAGCGGTCGGCGCGCTCCAGCGCCGGCTCGACGCCCAGCTCGTGGCCCATGACCTTGCCGCGGACCAGGTAGATCGCGGTGCGGATGGCGCCCAGCGGGTTGCGCAACTCGTGGCTCACCGTCGCGGTCAGCTGACCCAGGGCGGCCAGGCGCTCCTGACGGACCAGGTCGTGCTGGGCCTGCTGCAGCTCGTTGGTGCGCTCCTCGACGCGACGCTCGAGGTCGGTGTTCAGCTGCTTGACCTCTTCGTTGGCCCGCTGCAGCTCGGCAGTACGCTCCTGGACGCGCTGTTCCAGGCTTTCGTTCAGCTTGGTCATGCGCTCGTTCAGGCGGTAGAGCTGGTCGTTGGCCTTGGTCATCTGCATGGTGCGCTCTTCGACGCGGCGCTCCAGCTCCTCGTTGAGGCGCTTCATGCCGTCCGCCGCCTCGCGAGCGATCTCGTTGGCGTGCTCCAGCTCGGAGGTACGCTCCTGGACACGGCCTTCCAGCTCCTCGTTCAGGCGCAGGACCTCCTTCTCGGCCCGCGACATCGATTCGTGGGCGCGCTTCATGGTCTGCAGCTGGCGGTTACGATCGCGAACGTTGCTGTAGAGGATGAAGGCGACCATCACGGCGATCAGGAAAATCATGCCGAGCGCGGTGGGAACCGCTTCCTCTGTGAATTCTTCGCTGAGGTAATCGGCGGTCGCGGTCGAGTCGACGTAGACTTCGATGGCGCCGGCAAAGCGGCCGTCCTTCATGACCGGCACGTAGGCCTCGACGACGTAGGGCACCTCCGAGCCGTAGCGATCCTTGAGCTCGCGGAACCCCTCCCTCTCCACCTTGGCGAAGGTGCGGCCCTGCTGGACCTCTGCGGCGAAGTAGGGCTTGGTGTTCTTGGTGCCCAGATCTTCGAAGCGGGAGGCGACGACGATGATGCCGTCCTGGTTGAAGAACTTGTAGCGGAACACGCCACCGGCCGTCGCGATGGCCGCGATCAGTGCCTGGTCTTCCTCGGAAATCGTCCCGTACTGGAAGGTGGCGTCGGCGTCGCTGAGGTTCTCGTTGACCACCTGGCCCCAGCGAACCGCCTGCTGGGTGGCCAGCTCCCGCAGCATCTGGTTGGAGAAGAACTGCAAGCCATACCAGACCGTCGCCACCGCGCCGACCAGGATGACAAAGAGCGCAAAGCCTAGACCGAAGTCCCTTCTATTCATGCCGAACATCGAGGCATTTCCCCTATCAAATCGCGACCGGCGTACACGGCCGCCATCCAGGCGACACCGCCAGGCCGCGCCGCTTCCTGCAGACTTTCCGCCAGCCTATTGCAGCCAGCGTTGCCCGGGAGGTATACACGTGAACTAGTAAAGCGAGAGTTAAGTTAAACGAATGTTCGCAATTGAAATACAATCGAAGTGGCGCGCTTTTATTTGCGTTTGCCGCCGGATAAGGCAAATAACCTAAATTTTAGCTGGCTTTGTGAGATATCACGGGATCTGGCCCCGCTGGATCGGACCGCTGGACCCCGGCCTCAGCAGTCCTCCTTGCAGGCGGCCGAGCATTCCGGCGCCTTGCCGGACGTGGTCTCCAGGTCGTCCTTGAGCACGCGCAGGCAGCCGGACGCCTTGAAATGAACGCAGACGCTGATGCCGTTGTCCTTGCAGACGCGGCCAAGCTCGCCCTTCGAGCCTTCGCTCTTGAACCTTACGACGTCGCCGACGTTGACCGACATTCGCTCGAACCTCTTCGCGCGTTATTCTGGAGAGGGATCCGCTCTGGATGGACGCCCTGTAACGAAGCCGCAACCTACCGCTCAGAACCCTAACGAGATGCAAATCTGCATGCAGTTTGTCGCTTTTTTTGGGAGATATTCAGCGTTTCACCAGACTAGAAAAAAGCGCGACACCTCCGTCGGGTCAAGTAAAAGTCCGTACCGCGCGCAGGAGCCCCGGCCAGGCAAGGCTTTGGCGGACTGCTTCACGGGCCCGGCCGGCGGGATTGAGCGCCGGCACCGCCCGACGGAGCGCGATGACGTGCCGGGCGCAACGCCCCGTTGCCGGCGGCCGGTCCTCTCGAGCCGGTCCTCTCGAGCCGGTCCTCTCGAGCCGATCCTCTCGAGGTTGTCTCGAAGGCCGGGACCGAGTCCCGCCACACAGCCGGCGAGGCCGCTTGGCGGCGGGTCCGCGCCCGTTCGCTTGACACAAGAAACGATTTAATGAACGTCGGAGCATCATGTAAAGCCTAGGCTTTTACTTGGAGAATGCGCCGCAGCCGCCGTTTCCACAGCCGTCGCCCGCGCTTCCAGGAACCAAAATCCTCGGGGACTTAATGTCCAGTTAAGTACAGTTGGCTAGTCTCGGCCCGCTCGCCAGGGAAAGGTCTGTTTACTAAGGACTTCGACGAAACGACGCCCTGGTATTCGAACTTCAATCCGGAGACGGAAACATGAAAGGCAAATCAATCGCCATCGTGCTGGGCGTCCTCGCGATCGGCGCGGTTGCCGTTGGCGGCGGTTACAACTACATGATGGGCGGCGGCGGCAAGCGCGTGCTGTTCATCGACTCCTATCATGCGGGCTATGCCTGGAGCGACGGCATCACGGCCGGGATCCAGCAGGTCATGGCCGACAGCGGCGTCGAGCTCAGAATCCACCGCATGGACACCAAGCGGAACACCTCGGAAGAGTTCAAGAAGCAGGCGGCCCTCGAGGCCAAGGCCCTGATCGAGGAGTTCAAGCCCGACGTCGTCATCGCGACCGACGACAACGCGCAGAAGTACTTGGTCGTGCCCTACTACCGCGGCAGCGACCTGCCCTTCGTCTTCGCCGGCGTCAACTGGGATGCCAGCCCCTACGGCTATCCGGCCAGCAACGTCACCGGCATGGTCGAGGTCTCGCGGCCCGACGAGCTGGTCAACATCCTGCGCACCCTCTCGGGCGGCGTCAGCTTGGGCTCGCTCACCGGCGACACCGCGACCTCGCGCAAGGAGCACGCCTACTACGCCGACCAGATGAACTTCAACTTCGACAAGGCTTCCTACGTGAAGACCTTCGAGCAGTGGAAGCAGGAGTTCGTGCGGCTCCAGGACGAAGTCGACATGCTGTTCATGTATAACAACGCCGGCATCGAAGGCTGGAATGACGACGAGGCGATCCGTTTCGTCCGCGAGAACGCGCGCATTCCCAGCGGCTCGGTGCAGCCGTGGATGGCGCCCTACGTGCTGGTCGCCTACACCAAGAACGCCCAGGAGCAGGGCGAGTGGGCGGCCAAGTCCGCTCTGAAGATCCTGAACGGCACCTCGCCGTCCGCGATTCCGATGACCAAGAACAAGCGGGGCAACATGATCATCAACTCGCAGCTCGCGCAGCGGCTGCAGCTTGAGATCCCCGCCAGCTTGCTGAACTCGGCGGACGACATCCTCTAGAACGCCGGCAAGCGGTCGCTATCGCAGAGACCCCGCCCCGGATGTCCCGGGGCGGGGCTTTGCCGTTTCGGACCTTGCCGTCCGAAGCCGGCGAGGGGTTTGGGCGCGGTTTCTTCATCCCGCCGAGGTCCTTGGGCCAATTCGATTAACGGTGGCGCAAGAAATGCAGACTAAAATCGCCGTTAATCTTCAAGTCGGCTTCTGCTCCAGGCCGAGCGAAATTGGCGGACTTGCCAAACGGACTCGTCCAAAGACCTTGCTCCGAACGGTTCAGCAATGAATGCGATGAAACATCATGCCCGAGCGGTTGCCGCGACCGTCCTCCTCGTGTTCGCGGCGCCGGCCGCCCAGGCGGCCGACCTCACCTGGGCCGGCTGCGCCGGCTGGACGCCCGGCCTTGTGGAAGACCTGGCCGCCGCCTACACGGCTCAGAGCGGATTCTCGGTCACGGTGCAGGGCGGCGGTTCGACGCAGGGCATTCGAGATGTCGCTGCAGGTCGCGCCGAAGTGGGCTGCAGCACGCGGCACAAGGTCTCCAACCCGGACGAGAGGGGCGCTAAGCTGGTCACCGTCGGCTGGGATTCCCTCGTGGCCATCGTGCACCCCTCGAACCCGGTCACCCGGATCTCGAAGAGCGACCTGCAGGCCGTGCTCGAAGGCAAGATTACCCGCTGGAACGCGCTGGGCGGTCCCGATCTGCCCATAGAGGTCGTGGTCCGCGGCGATCCGGAGTCCGGGGTCGGCCTGCTTCTGCGCTCGATCCTCTTTGGCGATCCGAGACACGCCTTCGCCGACGGCGTTACCTCGAAGCCGGACTCCGCGGCGGTCGAGGCCGAAGTGGAACGCAATCCCGGCGCGCTTGCAGTGACGCTGGGCGGCCGGGTCGCGGCGCGACAAGTCAAGGCGCTCGGCTTGGGCAATGCAGTCTCCGGCTACGACACGATCGCCTCGGGCGGCTATCCGCTGGTCATCCCGATGTACCTCGTCGTGCCGAAGCGCGCGAGCGATGACGTCATGAACCTGCTCAAGCTGGTCAAGGGCAACGCCGGACAGCAGATCATCAAGTCCAAGGGCCTGGTCACCATGAAGGACGGCAAGGATCTCTTCGCCCGCTACCAGAAGAGCATCGCCGAGGCACGCAAGAACGCCGCCGAATGACCGCCGCGCGGTGAAGGTCCGTCGCCGGCTCCGCCGACGGGACCGCCCCTCCCCCCGTCTTTGCCGTCGCCTCTCCCGGGGCCGGCCTGACCCGCCCCCGCCGACGGGCCGCCTTCAGCCGGCTGCCGCGCATCGCGCCGGCGATCCGCGGGCCTCTGGCTGCGTTCCGGACCGGGCGCCACCGCCCCAACCGCGCGACCGCGTCCCATCCGCATGATCCGTGGAGAAATCATCTTGAGGTCTAGACGGCCCCTCATGCTGACCATTAGTCACAGAATTCATACAAGCTGAAGCAAATTATAGAAATAAACTATGCCGAATTACTTGAATATTGCGCCGGACTTTTTCTTGTCCGAAGATCCCAAGAACTTGCGGCGCCGAAGGGGGCGGGGGCCGAAACCTCCGCCATGACATCCTGACCTGGGGCGCCGCGAGGGTTCGGCGTCACTGGGAGGACATCGCCAATGCGGAATCTGGGAAAGCTTTCCCTCGTCTGCCTGGGCACCCTTGCCCTTGGTGGCTGTGGGACACGCCTTCAGACGGCCGAGCAGGTTCAGCCGGTCGGCAGCGATTTCCAGGCCGGGCTCTACGAGGGCTACGTCGAGCTCGCCCGCAGCGAGTTCGCCGAGGGCGACTACTTCGATTCCGATTCCTTCGCCGAGCGGGCCATCGCCTCCGCCAGGGGCGAGGCGGTCCTTCCCGAGGCCCTCGAGGCTCGGCGGCTGCCGACGCAGGAGGCTGGCCGTCTGGCCGAGGCCCGCGCCCGTCTGGTCGCAGCACTCGACGGCGGGGCCCGCGAAGGCGATCCGGCCGCGGCGGCGGAAGGCCAGGTCCTGTTCGACTGCTGGATGCAGGAGCAGGAGGAATCGCTGGAATCCGAGGATGCCGCGGCTTGCCGGGAGGGATTCTACCAGGTTCTCGCGACCCTCGAGGCCGGCGTCGCCGCCGCTCAGGCGGCAGCGGTCGAGACCGATCCGACGGTCATGGTGAAGGAGCTGGACGAGCCCGTCGCTTCCGCGGCCGCACCGCAGGGCGGCGAGGCGCCCGGCAGTCCCGGGACCTTCATCGTCTTCTTCGACATCGACACCGCTGCGCTCTCCCCAGAGGCGGAGGAGATCTTGGCCGAGGTGGTACGGGCGGCCAACGAGTCGAGTTCCGCCAAGATCCGGGCCGCCGGCCACGCCGACCTGGCCGGTCCGTCTGACTACAACGAGAGCCTCGCCAAGCGCCGCGCAGATGCGGTCGTGCAGTACCTGGTGCAGAGCGGCGTCGACAAGCTGCGGCTTGAGAGCGAGGGCTTCGGCGAGCGCAAACCGCTGATTCCGACTGACGAGGACGAGTTCCAGCTGCAGAACCGCCGGGTTGAAATCCAGTTCCTGACCGGGCCCGGCGCCGACTAGAGCCGCCTGCGTTCTTTCGAACGCAGATAAGCTGCTCCATCTATATGGAAAAGATCAAACTGCACTCAACCGAAGCCAATCGAGCGCCGTTAGATCCGGCCCCGCCGGCCGAGCGGTTCAGCCCCGGGCCACCTTCAGGTCGCCACCCAGCAGCCCCGCACCCGCGTGAGCCCGCTCCCAACGTTCTATGTAGTCGCGGGTCAACGGCACGCGGTCGACGGACTTGGCGACCTGGATCTGCACGACCATGTGGCCCTGGTGGCGGAAGGCGAGCTCGCTGCCGGACAGGTAGAACTCCCACATGCGGCAGAAGCGTTCGTCATAGAGCTGCGCCGCCCGGTCCCAGTTGGCCAGAAAGCGCTGCCGCCAGCGGCGCAGCGTCTCGGCGTAGTGCAGACGCAGAACCTCGAGGTCGGTGACCCAAAGCCCAGCCGCTTCGATCGGCGGCAGGATCTCGGACAGCGACGGCGTGTAGCCGCCCGGGAAGATGTAGCGGGCCAGCCAGGGATTCGTTGGGCAGGGCGGATCTCGCTGGGCGATGCTGTGGATCAGGGCGACTCCGTCGTCGGACAGCAGCTCGGCGACCTTGCGGAAGAAGCCCGGATAGTTCGGCAGGCCGACGTGCTCGAACATGCCCACCGAGACGATCCGGTCGAAGCGGCCGCTCTGCTGACGGTAGTCGCGCAGCGCGAAGTGGACCTGACGATCCAGACCCGCGCGCGCCGCCCGGGCCCGCGCATGGGCGAGCTGCTCCTCGGAGAGGGTGATGCCGGTCACCCGTGCCTGTGCGGTTTCCGCGAGATAGAGGGCGAGACCGCCCCAGCCCGAGCCGATGTCCAGGACCTCCTGGCCCGGCTCCAGCAGCAGCTTGGCGGCGATATGCCGCTTCTTGGCGAGCTGCGCCTGCTCCAGGTCGCATCCCGGCTCGGGAAAATAGGCGCAGGAATACTGGCGGTCGCGGTCGAGGAAAAGGTCGTAGAGCGACCCGGAGAGGTCGTAGTGGTGGGCGACGTTGCGCCGGGCCTGCGCCACCCCATTGATCTGCATAAGGCGTCGCCAAAGCAGCCTGAGCCGCTCCTGCGCCCGGTCGAGCCAGCCGGCGCTTCGATTGCCCAGGTTGCGGAGCAGCAGGTCGAGCAGGTCGTAGATACGGCCACCCTCGACGGTCAGCGTCCCGTCCATATAGGCCTCGCCCAGGCGAAGCCGCGGATTGAGAAGCAGGCGCCAGGGCAGAATCCTGTCGTGGAAGCGGATCGTGACCCTTGGCCCCCGGCCCGGATCACCAAGGCGATGCGTCGTGCCGAGGGCGTCGTGGATCGTCAGCTCGCCCTCTGTCACGAATCGCCGCAAGAGTCGTGCGAAGAGCATGGGCCGTCTCCCTTTCTTCCCTTTGCTCCGGCCCCACGGCCCTGCCGGCCGTGTGGATGGCATTTTACCTCGAAGGTCCCTGTCTTGGCAGCTAGACCTTTGGTACAAAGAGGCGTTTCCGCCAAGCGGACTACCAATTGATCCGTCTCAAGGCGGCGCGACCCTGATCTGCGTCAAAATTGTTTCAGGCGATTTTTCAGCGGAGGAGACGAGGTGTCGGCCATCATCGATCTGCTGCGGGAGGAGCACAGGAGCCTGGCCCGCCTGCTCAAGGCCCTGGAGCATCAACTCGAGGTCTTCGACCGCGGCGAGGTCCCGGACTACGAGGTGTTCAGCGGGGTCCTCGACTATTGCCAGACCTACTCCGACCGTTACCACCATCCAAAGGAAGACCTGGTGTTCGAGCGCTTGCGGCAGCGGAACCCGGCGGCGGTCGAGGCCTTCGGGGATCTGGAGGCTGAGCACGTCGCCCTGACCGAATCGACCCGCCGCCTGGCCGCCGCGGTGACGGCCGTGCTGGCCGAGGCGGAGATCCCGCGTGCCAACTTCGATTCCCTGGCGCGGAACTTCCTCGCCGACTACTGGGCGCACATGAGCAAGGAGGAGGAGGTCTTCTTCCCGGCGGCTCTGGACGCCCTGTCGGATGACGACTGGAAGGAGCTGGATGCCCGGGTCACCAGCCCCGAGGACCCGCTGTTCGGCGGCGCGGCGGAGGAGCGCTTCGGCCCGCTGCGGGCCCATCTCCTGGCCTGGGATGCGGAAACCAAGGCCGCCGAGGACTAGCCCGCAGCAGCCGGCTCCGGCAGGGCCGCCGCTGACGGCGCCCCTGCCGGAGGCTGCTTGCGAGGGCGCGACGCCCGGGGCGCCGCGCCCCTGACGTCACTGGCTGCCGAGGCTGGAATCGACGCCGGTGTCCGGCGCCGAGGGCTTGCGCTGCGGCAGCTGGCTGATGGCGCTGTTGGTCCTGTCCATCACGCGGAAGGACTTCTGACCGAGCACCTGGCCGGCTTCGCTGACGACCTGCACGTTCCAGAGGCCCGGCTGCAGGTTCACGCTGCTCCAGGTGCGCCAGGACGGCGAAGTGCCGATGTTCGTGTGGATCGTGGCGTGATGATGGTCGTCCCGGGTCCACACGAAAGCCACGCTGGTGGGCGCACCCTGGTTCTTGATCCGGGCGAAGGCGAAACCGCGGCGGTCGGCGCTGGAGAAGCCGTCCACCGGGTCGGCCGGCTCGCGTTCGCTGATCCCCCGGGTCAGGACGAAGTCGCTGATCTCGGGCATCTCGGCCGCCTGGCCGGGCTGCCAGGCCGCGGTGGCCGCAACCAGTGCCGCGGCCAGGGTCAGGATCCATGTTCCCTTGCGGGGCTCGGCCCCGGGGGCCTTGCGGGACCCCGGGCCCCGCAGACTGCAAAGAATCGATCTCATGCTCGCAATTCCGTTTCAGTTGATTTCGATCTTGGACGTATAGGTGCCGCCCCTGGACGTCGGGGCGTAGGAAAGGCGTTCGGTCAGCTGCCGAGAAGCAGCCAGCCGATCAGCCCAAAGAGGATGGTCAAGACGACGAGGTTGCCGAGCGAGAAAGTGGGGAAGCGATGGCGGTCCATCGCTCGGCGCGCGGCGCTGCGTCGTTCGCGTCCGCCGATTATGGCCAGGTAGAAGCGGCCGAAAGGCGTCGGCAGGCTGAAGCGAAAGTCGACCGGGTGGTTGTCCCAGGGGTTCTTCTCCGCGGCGGCGCGGATCGCACGCTCCTGCTCGGCGGATAGCGAGTCCCGCACGTCGGGCGCCAGCACGCGCATGAACTGTTCGGCTCTGACTTCACCCATCAGCATGAGGGTCTTGTCCCTGATCTCACCCCGGTTTCGCCCCTAGGGTCTCGATGGGCCCTGGCGGGTCTCCACTTTTCGGGGTATGACCGAACGTCTAGCCGAGTCCCAGTTAAGAACGGGTTTAATGCCGCCCAGGACCCGCCCCAAGACGCGGCTTTGTCACAGCGCGGCGCCGTCTTCATCTTGTCCGCAACACTGGTTAATGTGCTTTAAAATTGGGCAGGTGCCTGCGGGGGAGCGAAACCATGGCTGCACGGGCAGAAGAGCTTAAAGCCAACCTTCTGGAGCGCGTTCTCAAGCGGGTCCACGACCGCATGGATCCGGACCGGCAGGCCGCGGTGGAGGCCTTCGTCCGGGGGTTCTACGCCCATGTCCCGCCGGTCGACCTAGTCGACGTCAGCGCCGACAACCTCTACGGCGCAGCGCTCGCCATCTGGAGCTTCGCCCAGAAGCGTCCGGCCAAGGGCCCCAAGATCCGTACCTATAGTCCACGGCTCGAGGAGCACGGCTGGCGCTCCTCTCACACGATCGTCGAGATCGTGAACGACGACATGCCCTTCCTCGTCGACTCGGTGTCGGCCGAGCTGAACCGGCTCGACGTGGAGGTCTACCTGGTCATCCATCCGATCATGGCTGCCGAGCGCGACGCCAAGGGCCGGCTCCTGGGCCTCCACGAGGTCGGCCAGGCGCCGGAGGGCGCGGCCCGCGAATCCCTGATGCACATCCAGATTTCCGAGCAGCCGCCCGAGCGCCACGAGGAGATCGAGAAAGGCCTCAGCCGAGTGCTGGCCGACGTCCGGGCGGCGGTCGAAGACTGGCAGGAGATGCGCGGGCTCTGCCAGGACATCATCGACGAGCTCGAGAAGAGCCCGCCGCCGCTGCCGAAGGCGGAGATCGAGGAAGGCCTGGCCTTCCTCAAATGGCTGAACGACGATCACTTCACCTACCTCGGCTACCGCGAGTACGTCTTCGAGGGACGGGGTGGCGACAAGCCGATCGCGGCGGTCACGCCGGACAGTGGCCGCGGTGTCCTGCGCAACGAGGAGGTCCACGTCTTCGACGGGCTGCGCACCAAGGGCGCGGTGCCCCAGGACGTTCTGCACTTCCTCAAGGAACCCTCGCTGTTCCGGATCACCAAGGCGAACCGGATGTCGACGGTGCACAGGCGGGTCCATCTGGACACCATCGCGGTCAAGTGCTTCGACGAGAAGGGCAAGGTGACCGGCGAGCGGCTCTTCGTCGGGCTGCTGACCTCGGTCGCCTATTCGCGCAGCCCCATGGCGATCCCAATCCTGCGCCAGAAGGTCTCCAACGTGATCGGCCTGGCCGGCTTCGATCCGCGCAGCCACGACGGCAAGGCCCTGCTCCACATCCTGGAAAACTACCCGCGCGACGAGCTGTTCCAGATCGGGGCCGCCGAGCTGCACGACATCGCGATGGGAATCCTGCACCTGCAAGAGCGCCAGCGCATCTCGCTCTTCCTGCGCCGAGATCCCTTCGAACGCTTCGTCTCCTGCCTGGTCTATGTGCCGCGCGACCGCTTCGACACCAATCTGCGGCTGCGCTTCCAGCACCTGGTCGCCGCCGCCTTCGAGGGCGAGATCACCGCCTTTTATACCCACCTGACCGACGCCGTCCTGGCCCGCCTGCATCTCATCGTGAAGACCGTGCCGGGCCGGATCCCGGAGGTCGACCTGGCGGCGCTGGAGCAGAGCCTGAACGAGGCCGCGCGCTCCTGGGAGGACCACCTGGAGGAGGCGCTGATCGAGGACCGCGGCGAGGAGCAGGGGATCCGCTGCGTCCGCCGCTTCGGCAGCGCCTTCTCGGCCGGCTACCAGGAGCACTTCACCGCCCAGACCGCGGTCGTCGACATCCGCCAGGTCGAAGCGACCCTGGCCAGCGGCGATATGGCGATGAACCTCTACCGGCCGATCGAGGCCGAGGAGCACCAGGTCCACTTCAAGACCTTCATGGCCGGCCCGAAGGTCGCCCTGTCGGACATCCTGCCGATGCTGGAGAACATGGGGCTCAGGGTGGTCGGCGAGGTGCCCTTCGACGTGCGGCCGCGCGACCGGGTGCACCCGGTTTGGATCCACGACTTCGAAATCGAGACCGAGGACGGCGCGCCGATCAACCTGTCGAAGGTGAAGGGGTCCTTCCACGACGTCTTCGGCCGCGTCTGGCGCGGCGAGATGGAGAACGACGGCTTCAACAAGCTGGTTCTGCGGGCCGGCCTGACCGCGCGCGAGGTCCAGGTCCTGCGCGCCTGCTGCAAGTACCTGCGCCAAGCGCAGATCCCCTTCAGCCAGACCTACATGGAAGAGACCCTGAAGAACAATCCCCAGGTCGCCCGCTGCCTGGTCGATCTCTTCGTGGCGCGTTTCGACCCGAGCCGCGCCCAGGATGGCCGGGACCAGCGGATCCAGAAGATCGTCGCCGAGATCGAAGCCCTGCTCGAAGAGGTGAGCAACCTGGACGAGGACCGGATCATCCGGCGCTTCCTCAACGTGATCCAGTCGACCCTCAGGACCAACTTCTTCCAGCCGGACGCCGAAGGCGGCCACAAGTCCTACATTTCCTTCAAGCTCGACTCTCGCAACCTCGAGGAGCTGCCACTGCCCCGCCCCTTCCGGGAAATCTTCGTCTATTCGCCGCGCATCGAGGGCGTCCACCTGCGCTTCGGCATGGTTGCGCGCGGCGGCCTCAGGTGGTCCGACCGGCGCGAGGACTTCCGCACCGAGATCCTGGGCCTGGTCAAGGCCCAGCAGGTCAAGAACGCGGTCATCGTGCCGGTCGGCTCCAAGGGCGGCTTCGTGGTCAAGCGGCCGCCGGCGCCCGAGGCCGGGCGCGAGGCTTTC
>JAAUXY010109271.1_pt1 | contig 28776 bp, 19 predicted proteins | sample 7278121 | NCBI WGS metagenome assembly JAAUXY01 (sample SAMN14350117, study PRJNA611818) | marine sediment metagenome | isolation source: surface marine sediment (1.8m) | place: French Polynesia: Moorea | collected 2018-08 | reverse complement strand
CAACACTCAATGGTTACAGCCATTTCGCGACCTGTTCGGAGATGAACGCGCCGACTACAGCGAGGCGCTGGCGAGAAATTACTCGGAGGGCCCGCCCAGCAACTGGGCTGACCACCATATCAGCACCTATGCCAGCTCCCATCCCTGGGAGGACTGGGCGGAGACCTGGGCTCACTACCTGCACGTACTGGACAGCCTGACAACAGCGCTCGCCCATGGCCTGGACGCGAAGGATGTCGAAATGACCCGCAAGCCGTTCACGCCTGAGGATCTTTACGATCCAGGGCACCCCGAGGCCCAGGCTTTCCTGCTGTTCCTGAATGCCTGGGTAGAGATGATTGACGTGCTCAATGAACTCTCACAGAGCCTGGGACAGCCTGATGCCTACCCGTTTGAACTATCCAGCGACGTGGTACGTAAACTCCATTTTGTCCATCTTGTCGTGTTAGATGCCAGGGAGACCCTGGCGACGGAAGCAAAGCATTGAGTAGTGACCTGGCATCGAAACTGAGCCGCGCCTGTGATCGGGTTCAGGGCGAAGTGGGCGTGGGTGTTGCGGCTGACTACATCCCAGCCTTGGCTCGGGTCGACCCAAAGCGTTTCGGCGCGGCCATTATCACCGTGGACGGAGACCAAGCCTGCTACGGTGACGCGGAGGTGCCCTTCTCCATCCAGAGCCTGTCCAAGGTATTTACCCTGACACTGGCTCTGGACGCTGTGGGAGAGTCACTGTGGGAGCGGGTGGGGCGAGAACCCTCCGGTACTCCCTTCAACTCCATCGTGCAACTCGAACTCGAGCAGGGCATCCCACGCAATCCGTTTATCAATGCAGGGGCGCTAGTGATCACCGATACCTTGCTCAGCACCTGGGGCAAGGAGACCAGCATTGAAACCATAACGGCAGGCATGCGCAGCCTGGCTGAGGATCATGCGGTTACCATTGATGCGGAGGTTGCACGCTCGGAAGCCGAAACCGGCGAGCGCAACCGCAGCCTGGCGCATTTCCTCAAGAGCTTTGGCAATCTGGAAAACAACGTGGACGACATGCTCACCGTGTACTTTCACCAGTGCGCGCTGGCCATGACCTGTAAACAGCTAGCGCGTGCCATGCTGCCGCTCGCTGCCGGAGGCGCAGACCCTCTCAACGGCAAACGCATCGTCAGCCCCGAGAGAGCGAGGCGGGTAAATGCGATAATGCTGACCTGCGGCCACTACGATGCCTCCGGCGACTTTGCCTTTCGTGTCGGTCTGCCCGCCAAGAGTGGCGTGGGTGGTGGCATCGTGGCAGTAGCCCCGGAGCGAGGAGCAATCGCCGTGTGGTCACCCTGCCTGAACAGCTTCGGCAATTCCCACGCCGGCACCCAGGCTCTCGCAGAAATCGTCAGGGAAACTGGCTGGACCGTGTTTTGAGCAAGGACTTTTCAGACGGAGAACATATGGACAGCGCATCAATGGGCACTGTGAATGGCACGGTCAAGCATCTACGGCAGAGACAAGCCTTATTACTCGCCGTCTTGCCTGAACACTGGCCGGCGACCTCGGCCGCGGCCACACTGCTTGCCAGCCTCTCCAGTGCACCAGGCTATGCACAGGTCTCCACTATGCCCACGCTCCTTGAAGAGACCTACCTGATAGCACAGAGCACTTCTGACGAGGAGCAACAGGTTGGTGACACCGAGGTGGAATCGGACGAACCAGGCGCCGGTCGCCGCCAGGTCTTCCCCACACGCCAACAGCGTGGGGAAACATCCGAGGAGGAGGACGTCAGCTACAACCGGTGGCTGCCGCTTATGGCGGAGACCGCGATGCAGCGTGGCGTACAGCTGCCGCTTCCCTATGGCATTGGCCTGGTGTTTGTATCCAACGAAGCCGAGCAGCGGCTTGAGCAGCTCTCGGTCGCCCTGGGGCGCGACGAGATTCCACCGCGCGACACACCGTTGGTGGACCTGCCGTTTGTCTCTATTGAAAACCTCGTCAGCGAGACAGACTCCTGGCAGGTCAAGCTCGACGCCTGGGTCCTGCCCTTTCTGAACGTGTTCGCCATTTATGGTCAGACGGAAGGGGATGTCGACCTCGATGTGGTGGTAGATGTGGACGAGTTCCTGGGACCACCCATATGCCGACCCGCAAGGCCCTGCGGTATTGCACGAGCCTCCTTTGAACTGGACGTCGATGTCGATGTCTACGGCGGCGGCGCGACCGCCGTGTACGGCGCCGGCAATTGGTATGGGTCGGCAACTGCCAGCTACACCGAAAGTGAGGGCAGCAAACTCGATCCAGTAAAGCTGCAGACAACAACGCTATCTGCGCGCCTGGGCCGCACATGGCCCATCGGCGACAAGTTCTACCTGAATACCTATGCCGGTGTGAATCACACGAAATTCGAGGAAGACATCAACAGCGTGGCGCGGCTGCGGGACGCCTTCCCCGATGGAGGCACGCTGTTTGTGCGCTACGAGGCGAAAACCGAAAACGAGCACAAGACACAGGGCATCGTAGGCATGAACTTCGGGCTGCGTCGCGGCTGGGGATTTACAGTAGAGGCCAACGCCAGGCCTGACAACTACCGCTATATTGCCTCAGCCACCTGGCGCTGGTAGCAGCCCAACTAGGTAGCAAGTTCCTCAACCAGCAACAGCAGCACCGTATATCCAGCTGCACCCGCAGCGAACGCTGGAATGGCGCGACTAGAACTGATTCGTGGCAGATCTGACACGGCCCCGGTCGCCACGATGCAGCCCGCAATGAACGCAAACCACAGCCCAAAGGTGCGATCAGACAGGTCGTCAAAAAGCCCCCATACCCACCCCGCACTGACACCGCACATCAGCAGGTAGCGCGTGACCCGGTCATAGAGGCGGGGATCGTAATAGCGATGCTGATGCATCAGGCCCACCACATGGGCGCCCATCGCCAGACCGAACAGTAGCGCGGGTTCCAGTCGATGTGCCGGCTGGTCCGCCAGCATATAGCCAAGCAACAGGCAGTAAAGGCTGAGCAGGACACTCATCAGCCAGTGGCTTGCATCGTGGCGATTACCTTGCAAATCAGAACTCTGCACAGCGCGAACGGCGACGCAAACGACGAATCCGGTCAGCGCCACAACGTACAAATTGTGGTAGAGATAAGAAAACGCGCCGCTGACGGCAAAATCGCTGAAGGCGTTCTGCTTCTTTGCCAGGTGTGGAAATACGTCGACAAAGGCATAAGCCACGGCAATGCCGGCGGACACATTCAGCAAGCTATCACTACGCCGGTGATCGCTGACCAGTTGGCGCACGAAAAATGCCGCTGCAAGAATCAGCAATAAACCGGCGAGGGATCCGATATAACCAGGCAATTCGCGTAGGCCCTTAAACTCCTTTGGGTTTGAATCTTACTCAGGCGAGTGCAGCGCTGAAACCCCACTGTGTTCGAATTTCAAGCCAACTTGGAAAATGGCCCGCGCAGCGGGCCAGGGAATGGGTGTGTGCTCGAACCCTAGAAGCGGTAACGACCGCGGACTGCATAACTACGCGGCGCATCCAGGCGGCCCTGGCGAGCGCCATTGAACAGCGGCATATCGTTGACGTAGGAGTAGGTGTCTTCGTCGGTAAGGTTCTTACCCACCAGGGAAACATCCCAGTCACCTGAGTCGGGGCCGAAGATGATGCTGGCGTTCACCTTGGTAAAGCTGTCCTGCTTGGACACGGGGTCCAGATCACCCTGGCGGAAAACGTCGTCGCTGTAGCTGAGGTCAGCGGCGGTGCGCAGCTCATAGCGCCCGATAGGCATGACGTATTCAGCGATCAGAGCCGCACTCCAGTCCGGAGTGTTTTCGCTCACCTTGCCTTCCAGATCGTTAATTCCAGCAGCGGCACAGGTCTGGTTGCTCACCAGCAGCGCTGCTCCCGCGGCGCCTGCAAAGTCACCAGCCGCGACAGCGTCCTGGTAAGCAGCCTCGCGGAAATTGAGGAACTGCTCTGCCACACAGGCCTGGTTGGGAAACTCGTCAAACTCGAAGTCCAGGTAGCCAACAGAGGCGCTCAGCAGCAGACGGTCGGTCACCTGCCAGCGTCCGTCCAGCTCTATACCCTGTGAAGTCGCTTCAGCGGCGTTCTGCACTTCGAACGTGGTGTTACCGGCAAAGATAGAAGCCTGCAGGTCGTCGTACTCGGAGCGGAAGATGGCCACGTTCAATTCCGCCGCGCCGTCCAGCAGGGTCATCTTGGCGCCCAGTTCAAAGGTCAGCACCTCCTCATCCTCGAACTCGACTTCACGGGAGTCTGCGCCAAGACCCTGGGGCAGGCCCATATAAAACGAATTGTAGCCGCCGGCCTTGAACCCCGTCGCTGCACTGCCGTAGACCATGGCGTCCGGGGTGAGGTCATACTGGACGTTGAAAGACCAGGTGAAGGCCTCATCATCACGGGACATGCCCGGATCATTGCTGGTGAAGGAGTGCGTCGTGAACTCACCGAGCAGTACCGCTGCGAGCGCTTCAGGATTGGTCTCCGGATTCTGGTCTGCCAGTGGTGTGTTGCTTTCGGCCACGTATTCAGCGGCGTATGCGCCTTGAGCCGCGTCCTTCTCTTCTTCGGTGTAGCGCAGGCCCACTGTAGCCCGCAGGCGGTCGTTCACGTTCCACGTGGCCTGGGTGAAGATGGCCCAGGTCTCCGTATCCTGGTCGAGGAAAGCGTAGCGCGATGCGCCAAGCACCCCAGCAGGCACCAGTACCTCGGTCAAGGAAGTCTGCGCGCAGGCGTTGGCGAGGTTAGCGGTACTGCCCGGCACGGTTGCTGCCACGAGTGCCGCGGTGGTGCCTGGGTCGCCGGGCACGATAGCGCCGCTGCCGCCGCCGAGTGCACAGTTGCCACCTAGCAGGCCACCGATGTTGGGCAGGTTGAACTGAGTGAGCCCATCCACGTACATCTCGTTGTCCTGGTAGTAGGCACCGAGAATATATTCGAAGGTGCCGCCCACGTCGGAGGTCAGGCGCAATTCGAAGCTGGTTTGTTCATAGTCTTCGGTATCGTCAAAGCGCACGATGGGCAGCGGATTGAAATCCGCGTCCAGGAAACGCTCGAAGTCGTACTCGGAGTAGCCCGCAATCGCGGTAATCAGCGCGCCGGAGGCAAGCTCATGCTCGATGGTCAGGCCGTACTCTGCCGAGTCGCCATCGAGGATGCCGACCGAACCGAGGTCGATGGTGTCGTCACCGGCAAACGGCCCGAAGCCGTTGTTGCCCATGAAGGTCTCGTCATTTTTGCCGGTAGGGATACCGGCGTCTGCTAGCAGGCCATCGATGGGGCCGCCCTCGGCGATGACCCAGGGCTGGCCGTTGATCTCAAAATCGCCCCACTCTGCGCGCAGTGCCACGCGAGTGGCGTCAGTCGCGTCCCATTCCAGCGAAATACGACCAAAGGTCTCATCGGAATCCGGGTTGTCCTCGTTGTAGGCTTTGTTGTCTACCCAGCCCTCGTCCATCTGCCGGTCCAGCAGTACCAGCCGGCCGCGCAGGCTGTCGGTGATAGGGCCCGAGATAAAGCCCTGCAGCTCGGTCTCATCAAACTCCGGATTGTATTGTCCCAGCACCTGTGCGGTGAACTCGTCCGTGGGGCGATTGGTGCTGATATTCACAGCGCCGGCAATGGTATTGCGACCGAACAGCGCCGGCTGCGGACCGCGCAGTACCTCGACACGGGCGACGTCCAGGAATGAAAAACGCGACTGGGTGCCCCTGCCGCGATAGATACCATCGACAAAGGTGGCGACCGATTGCTCAAAACCCGCCTGGTTACCCGACTGGATGCCGCGAATATTGATCTTGTCGCCGATTGGGTCCTGGTTGACCTGGAAATTGGGGACGTAGGCCGTCAACTCCTCGGCGCGCTGGATATTGGCGTCGGCAATCTTCTCCCCGGATACCGCGGAAATCGAGATCGGCACATCCATCAGGCTCTCGGTGCGCTTCTGGGCCGTAACCACAATTTCTTCTAGAGTGGCCTGGGCGCCGGCACCCGTGGCCATGCACAGTAGAGCTGAGCTGACGGCTGCGGCGAGTACACTGCGACGTGCTGCCGGGCGGGTCTTGTTCAGGTAAGTCATTTTTTTCTCCGGGGTGCGATCACCCATGGTTTGGCGGAGCAGGATGTGCCCGGGAGGGCGATGCGGGCCCCGTTTCGAGTTATTCACGTTATTTTTGTGGGGCAATTTACGGGATGATGTTTAGAATTACTTGACTATTGACGCAATAAAATTGACAGATAACGAAATACTTTTGACAATCTGCGTATGCTTCCCCAGATCCGTGCCGGACTGCTGACCCAGTATCGACCGACAATCGCCGCGCTCGGCGGGGACGCCGACCAGGCCATCGCCGCTGCGGGCGCCAGCACTGACGTGTTCGACAACCCCGACAGCTTCATCCCCTACCGCACCTATCTGGCGCTGCTGGACAGCGCCGCCCGACACACGGGATGCCCGCAATTCGGGCTGGAGATGGGGCGTCACCTGGGCGCAGCGAACCTCGGCGTTACCGGTTTTGTGCTGTCGCAGGGCTCGACCATCGCCGAGGCCTGGCATAGCTTTGCCCGCTTCTACCATGTGCATGACACCTATGGGCATGTGGGCTTTCACGTCGGCGCCGCGTCTGCCACGGTAACCTACAGCATTCCGGACCACACCTTACCCGGCGCGCGCCAGTCAATCGATGTAGCGGTCGCTATTACTGTCAATGTATTGAGGATGATGTACGGCGCGGCATTTGAAGCCGAGCTACTCCAGCTCCCTTACCCGGAACCTGAGGATCTCGCCCCCTTTGAATCGCTGCCCGTTCGCAGCATGCGTTTTGGGGCCACGCCCTATTCGCTGGTGTTTGGCCGGGAAATAGCCAACTCCCCTATTCAGCAGGCCGACCCCCGATTGCAGTCAATCCTTTCCGAATACCTGGATCAGCTCGAGGCCAGCAACAGGCACCGTTATAGTCGCAGGGTAGAAACCATGATCCGCGAGTTTCTACCCACCGGTCAGTGCACGCTGGAGAATATCGCCCGCTTCCTGTCGCTGAGCACACGCACCCTGCAGAATCGGCTCAGTGTTGAACACACCAGCTTCCAACTACTGTTGGACAAGGTGCGCAGAGAGCAGGCCGAGCAGCAGTTACTGCAAGGCGACATGCAGTTAAGCGCGATTGCACATATGCTCGGATACAGCGAGTTAAGTGCCTTTTCGCGTAGCTTTCGGCGCTGGTACGGCTGCTCGCCGAGGGCCTGGCGAAAAGAAGCCCTGCTCATTTCCCGGTCCTGAATCTCTGCTCCGGACAAGTCACACCGCTTTGACTATGCTTTCCAGCAAGCATCAAAGAAGCGACCCGATGAAAAAAGCCAAATACGAAGAAGAACTGAAGAAGCTGCAGGTAGAGCTCGTCAATCTGCAGGACTGGGTCAAGGAAACCGGTCAACGCATCGTCGTGCTGTTTGAAGGCCGCGACGCCGCCGGCAAGGGCGGCGTCATCAAGGCCATCAGCGAGCGCGTCAGTCCCCGTGTATTCCGGGTCATCGCGCTGCCGGCGCCCAGTGACCGCGAGAAAACCCAGCTCTATTCGCAGCGCTATATGCAGCACCTGCCGGCGGCGGGCGAGATCGTTATCTTTGACCGCAGCTGGTACAACCGGGCGGGCGTTGAGCGCGTGATGGGGTTTGCCAGCGAGGAGCAGGTCGAGCACTTCCTCAATGTCGTGCCGAAGTTCGAAGAAGAGCTGGTGCGCGACGGCATCATCCTGCTCAAGTACTGGCTTGAAGTCAGCAACGACGAGCAGGAGAAACGCTTCAAGTCGCGCATCAAGAACGAGCACAAACAGTGGAAGCTAAGCTCCATGGACCTGGAAGCGCGCCGTCGCTGGTACGACTATTCCCGGGCTCGGGACGCCATGTTGGAAGCCACCGACACGGAGACCTGCCCCTGGTTTATCGTCCGCAATGATGACAAGGAACGCGGTCGACTCAACTGCATCAAGCATCTTCTCTCGCAAATACCCTACGAGAGCACCGGCACCACCATCGTGAAATTGCCAGATCGTGACGAAAGCCAGGCCTACGACGATGCCGCCAGCATTGAGGGCAGGAACTTCATCCCCGAGGAATACTAGCTCATGCCCCCTGAGCAACCCCCCAAGGATGCTTCGCGCGTCGCGCGCAACGGCCTCTTCGACACGGCCCATCACCTCGAACCAGATTTCCACCGGCCGCGGCTCGAAATCCCGACCGCGACCCGGGAGCGCATCCTGGGGCGCCTGCAGACCTTGTACGGTGACGATGGGGCGCGCCAATGCTGGCCCGAACTGGAGCGGGTGCTCCGTGTCTACTGGGCCCATAAGCCACAGCACCTTATCGAGCGCGAAAAGCACCTGGTGCCCGAGGAGCGTTTCACCCAGGAAGACGCTGTGCTGATCACCTACGGGGACCTGGTGCAGGAGGATGGCCACAAACCCCTCGATACCCTGGTCAAGCTCTGCGTCACCATGTTGCCCGGGTTCAATACACTCCACATCCTGCCCTTTTTCCCCTCCTCATCCGACCGGGGTTTTTCAATTATCGACTTCGAGCAGGTGGATCCCAGCCTCGGCACCTGGGACGATATCGAGCGACTCGACACCCGCGTCCAGCTCATGTTCGACGCGGTCTTCAATCACGTCTCCGCCAAGAGCCGTTACTTCCAGGAGTTCCTGAACGGACACCCCCATTATCGGGATCTGTTCATCGCCTACCGGTCCCGCGACGAGCTGACCCCCGAACAGCGCGAGCGCATCAGGCGGCCGCGCACCTCGGACATCCTCACCGAGTTTCAGTCCATTGATGGGCCGGTGCATGTCTGGACGACCTTCTCGCCTGACCAGGTCGACCTCAACTTCAAGAGTCCCGATTTACTGATTCGCATCATCGAGTTGCTCCTGCTCTACGTCCGCAAGGGTGCTGACATTTTGCGTCTGGATGCCGTCACCTACCTGTGGACGGAGCCCGGCACCTCCTGCGCCAGCCTTGAGGAGACCCATGAAATCATCAAGATCTTCCGCGATGTTGTCGACCTCGTGGCGCCTGGTGTAGCCCTGATCACTGAGACCAACGTACCCCACGAGGAAAACGTGTCGTACTTTGGCAACGGGCACGACGAGGCCCACATGGTGTACAACTTCGCGCTGCCGCCGCTGGTTTTGCACACCTTCTATACCGGGGACTCGACGGCCCTGGCCGACTGGGCAGACAGCCTGGAAACCCCCTCGAAAACCACCCACTTCTTCAACTTTCTTGACTCCCACGACGGGATCGGACTCATGGGCGTCAGGGATCTCCTGCCCCAGGAGGACATCGACAGAATTGTCGAGCGAGCCCGTCGCCACGGCGGCATGATCTCCTACAAGACCAATCGCGAGGGAGGTGAGTCACCTTACGAGATCAACATCACGCTCTGGAGCGCGCTGAACGGGGAAGATGAGGGGGAAAGCCTTGATCTACAGATCAAGCGGCTGATGGCCGCTCGCAGTATCTCACTGGCGCTGAAGGGCGTGCCCGCCGCCTACCTCCTGGGCCTGATCGGCAAGCGCAACGATATCGAAGCCGTCGAGACCACCGAGTCCAAACGGGCGATCAACCGCACCATTCTCGACGACCATCTCCTGCGCCGCTCCGTTGAAGACCCGAACAACAAGCTCTACCGGCTGCGAGAGCTGGAGGTGGCGTTGCAGGCCCGCCGTCGACACCGGGCTTTCCACCCCTGCGGGCAGCAGCAGGTGCTGCGGCTGTCGCCGGCCGTTTTCGCATTGCTGCGAACCTCGCCCGAGGGGGACGATACGGTCCTCGCGCTCACCAACGTCTCTGACCAGGAGCTGAAGCTCGTGGTGCCGTTCTCCCAAATAGGGCGAATGGACCGACGCTGGCGCGACCTGCTACCGAGCCGGCAGATCCTGGCGGCAGATGAAGGTCTGCTGGTCGACCTGGAACCCTACGCCGTGGCCTGGCTGGTGCCGGACAGCCCGACTGATACGGACTGAATCAGCTGAGTTCAACCGATGGGCAATGATTTGGGAAGTACGCCCGCATAGAAGCTAAAATGGCTCTCTACATGTCGTCGACCTTGCGTACCGACACGGCCATGGCGTGGGTCACCCGGAAACGCACCTCGTCGCCCACGGACACCAGTTCCAAGGGCGTGTCCGCAGCCACCTTGATGGTGTCGACACTGCCATCCTCAAACAACAGAGTCGCTCGCCGGTCGCTAAGGTCGAGTTTAAGTACCTGGGCGCGAGTCATCACTGTCTCTACCGCCCTTACGGCTGGCTTCTGGCCCTTGCCAGCCACCTCCACGGCCATACCCTGGCCCAGCTCAGGACTGCCCTTCGGCACTACTGTAATCGCCAGAGACTCCAGGTAGTCGACCACGATACGGTCCCTGGGCTGGATCTGATCAAAGTTTTTCACCTCATCATCCACACGCGTAGTGAAGCGACGGCCCGAGGCGTCAATGAGTTTAAGTTCCCGGGTTTCCTTGTCGACATTTTCGACAATCGCGCCGGTGCGGACCATGCTGGTCATGAACCGTGCAGGCTTCATTCCGCCGTGATGATCAGCCAGCGCGTCTGGCGCAGCCCCGCCAAGACCAGCCAACACTGCGCCCCCCAGCACAACCGGCAAGACGCGCTGCAGGCGCCGCTGGCGCAGCAGGCCGGCCATCAGCAGCAAAGCGCCGCCCAGTATGCCAACCAGGGGCCAGTTGGAAGCCGTAGCGGGAAGTGTGGCCGGCTGCACCGGCACGTCCAACAGGACCTCGGCATCGCTCACCAAGATGATCTGCTCGATGTCGGGCTTGGCGAACTCACTCACAGCCAGGTAAATGTGGATATCCTGCCCACGCGACAGATCGCGGATGCGCGTCTTTCGGCCATCCACCAGCACCCGTGCGGATGAATCGGGCGTGACCCGGAAGGTGTGATCAGTCGCCGGCAGGTATAGCGTTACCGAGCGATTGCTGGCGCGGCGCACCGTAGCGGAGAACCGCCCGTAGAGTTCACCATCGCGCTCGACGATGGCATCACAGGCGCCCTTGAGGTCAGGGAAGCGCGCCATCGCTTCCGGCGTCGGCCGGAAATCGTCACAGGTCAGCTCCGAAAGCTCCTGGGCATTCGCAGTCGCGGCAAGCAGGAGCATCAGGCATGCGAAAGCAGTGTGTATAATTTTCATCGTGTTCCTCCTGGGAATCTGGTCTTAGTTATCGCGCGCGGGCTCTAATCCTGATAATGGTATGTCGGATCAAAAGTCGAAAGCGTAGTTGGTGACGAAACGCACCTCGGTAACATCCACGGCATCGTTGCGCTGGCAGGTATCATCACGGTCTACCCAGCCGAAACGCAGCTGCAGGAATAGGCCAGCGAGCTTGCCCGCCGGAGGCCGGTAGTTGAAGTTCAGGTTGTATTCGTCCTGGTCCGGGCTGGCGGACTCGCCGCAGTCGGGCGTGTCACCCCAGATACCCCTGGCATTGATCGACAGGCCGCGCACCCCCAGCGTATCGAAGTTGACGGTACCGCCCAGCAGCCAGGCGGCCTCCTCCGGGCGGGCGAAGTTATTGATCAACACCGAGGTGTAACCGGGTATTCCGCCCCAGGGGCTACGCAGCCGATCTTCTTCAGGATAATCCGTGTAGGCCAGCGAGCCCGAGTACCAGCCGTCTTTCCAGGTGATCCTCGCGCCATAGTGGTTCACCTCGAACTCACCGTCCAGTTCATCGCCGTCGGAATCCTGGCGGGTGTACTGACCGGACACCTGTATATGACGGTCGCCGGCCAACTCGAAGCGCTTGCTGAGTTCGATGTACACGCCGTCGTGATAATCCGGCGCGCGCATGCCGTAAATACCGGCAAACGTACCGGGCGCAAACGTATAGAGAGAGCCACCAAGGATTACATCCTCGTTGCCGTCAAGCCCCGCCGCCTCGTACAGGGAATCAAACCCCTCCCGCGTCCGTCGTTTGATGTCCGTAAGCATGCCAGCGCCGATCTCCCAATCTTCTACAGGCGTCACAATCGTCTGCGCTCCCTGAAAGGTCTGCGGCGTCATACGAATATCGTGCTTGTTGATATAGGGCAAATTGATTTCGTAGCGACCGGCCTGCACTGCCACTTTGTCCACCGTGTAGCTGGCATAAATCTCTCCCAGCTGGGAGTAGCCATTGTGCGTCGGCTGCAGAGCGCCGGTTTCAGCCTTGTCCTGGTCGGCGTATAGCTTTTCCGAGATGTACATGGTGCCGCCAATCTTCAGCGACTGGTCGAAGTAGCTGCCCACCGCCTTAAGCCAGCCGCCGCCGGCCCAGTTCTCGCGATCGTCCAGCCCGTCGAAGGTGCGGTCCTGGTAAAAGCTACGCAGGTGCAGAGTGTTAACACGTTCCTTTTCAAAGGGCAGCTGGAATAGCAGGAATCCGTTGCTGAGCGGATCTTTTTCAATCTCGTTTTCAAGATATTCCGGGCCCGTATCCTGGGCCTGCAGGACGCTGGGTAGAGCCAGCGCAAGCACTGCGAAGATGCGTTGTAGCAAAGTCCTCATAACCTACTGACCCCCGAGATTCAGGCCTTCCTGCAGGAGAGGCATGGACGTGAATGCCTTGATGATGACGGCATTACTGAGATCCATGAAAAATGCGCCTACCAGAGGTACCACAATGAACGCCTGCGTTGAAGGGCCATACCGCGCGGTCAGTGCCTGCATATTGGCCATGGCCACCGGGGTGGCGCCAAGCCCCAGGCCCAGGAAGCCCGACGCCATCACGGCCGCATCAAAGTTCCGCCCACAGAACCGGAATACCAGGAATACCGCGAGAACAGACAACACCAGCATCTGTGCCATCAGCACAATCAAAAGAATGCCGATAGCGTCCGCAAGCTGCCAGAGCTGCATGGACATGAGGCTCATGGCCAGGAACAGGTGCAGGCTGATCTCACCGGCACGGTTAATAGAGGGCACGTGCATCTTCAACTTGAACAAGTCGGCGATATTGGTGAGGGTAATGCCGATAAACATGGCAGTAAGGAACTCCGGCAGTTCGATGCCCTGGGCTGCCAGCCAGACGTTGAGGTTGTAGCCGGCGCCCACGCAGATGGCCAGCATCAGCAGCGTATAAAAGCCCTCCTCTAATGGGAGGACATCGGGATTCTCCACCTCCTGCTCTTCCGCAACCTCGTATTGGTGCACGTGCTTGTCGCTCTGCCCGAGGTTGTGCCGGGTGATCAGGTAGCCGCCGATGGGGCCGCCTATCAGTCCCCCTGCCACAAGGCCGAAAGTTGCACAGGCAATTCCCAGAGTTGCTCCGCCTTCCAGCCCGACCTCATCGGCGATTTGCCCCCAGGCAATAGAGGTGCCGTGACCGCCGGCGAAGGAGATGCTGCCGGCAAACAGACCGTAAGCCGGTTTGTCGTCCACCGCGAGGGCAATGCTCACCCCTACCAGGTTCTGGCAGATCAACATCAAGATGGCAATCGACAGCAGTATTACCAGGGTCCTGCCGCCAGAGGCAAGCGCGCTGAACTTGGCGGAAAGCCCGATGGTGCTGAAGAATGCCAGCAGCAGCGTATTACGCAGCTCTAGATCGAAGTCCACCTTGAAGCCCCAACCCTTGTACAGGACCATGACCAGTACGCTGCACAACAAGCCTCCGGTCACGGCAACCGGAATGTTGTAGCGACTCAGGAAGTCGATTTTGCTGTTGAGGAAATTGCCCACGGCCAGCACGAGTATGCTGCCGATAATCAGGTTGGGCCCTTCAATAAGAAACTGCTCTTCCATGGTTTACCTTGGTGGGCGGGTTAAATCGGATGCCATCAATTCGCGCCGGACTTTCCCGGCGGTTTAATGCGATAGAGCGCCGCATAGAAGGTCGGCACCATGATCATGGTGAGCACTGTGCCGAAAGCCAGGCCGAACATGATGGTGAGCGCCATCGAAATCCAGAATGCGTCCTGAACCAGAGGAATTACGCCAAGAATTGTCGTGGCTGCACCCAGCACCACTGGCCGGAGTCGTGAAACGCCGGCGGTAATGGTGGCGTCGTACTGCGACAGTCCATTTGCCATGTTCAGGTTGATCTCATCCAAAAGCACAATGGAGTTCTTGATCATCAGTCCCACCAGGCTCATGGCACCCAACAGCGCCATAAAGCCGAAGGGAATTTGCGTAGGCGCGAGAATCGCTGTTATCCCGATGATGGCGAACGGGACAGTTAACATCATAACCAGTGGCGGCCGAATCGAGTTGAACAGCGCCACGATGATCAGAATCATGATAGTGAACGCCGGCACCATGCCGGGTATCAGCGACAGCTGAGCGCGCATGGTGCTGTCGAATTCGCCGTCCCAGTGCAGGCTATAGCCTGGGGGAAGCTCCATTGCCTCGAACTTGTCGATCACCTCAGCTCGCAGCGTCGGGAAGGTCACATCGACCGGGGAAGCCTGCACCGCGACCTGGCGCCGCCGATTGAAGCGAGTGATGATAGGATCTTCCCATTCCAGGCGGATATCCTGGGTGAGCTGGCCCAGTGGTGTCGTACCCAGCCCGAGACCGGTAGTGACCTGCACGGTCTCGGGGCTAGCCGCTACCGACCGACGCTGCTGCTCGGGCGAGCGGGCGATGACGGGCAGCATGGTGTCACCCTCCCGATACAGGCCGATGGGCACGCCGTCAAAGGCGCGGCTGGTGGCCATGGCGATATCGCCGCGGGTTGCCCCCGACCAGCGACCGCGCTCCTGGGAATAATCCACGACTACTTTCTGGACCTGCTGTCGCATATCGGTGCGCACATGCTTGGCCCTGGGCGTTTCGCGGAGAATGTCCATACCCTCATTGCCCAGGCGCCGCAGGGTTGCCAGGTCGGCCTCTGCCGGACCGCTTATGCGCAGTTCAAAGGGCCAGGTATCGCCTGGGCCCACCGTGTACTTGCGCACGCGGATCATGGCCTGGGGAAATTCCGACTGCAGGCTGGCCCGCAGCTCATTCACCAGCGGGTCCACCTCCGCGAAAGTGGGCGTGTTGACAATCAGCTGGCCGAATTCCGGGTACGGGAATTCGGGGTCTACCGGCAGGTAGAATCGAGGTCCGCCCGCGCCAATAAAGGTGCCGACATTCTTGACCCGGGGATCATCGATGAGACGTTGCTCGATAGTCCGCAGGTCCTCCGAGACGTCTTCAATCGGCGTTCCCATCGGCGCCCAGAAATCGATCATAAACTGCGCACGGGTAGAATCCGGGAAAAACTGCTGGGGCACATGGTTGACGAAACCCCAGCCTCCAGCCACCAGAAGCACACTCATCAGGCCAATGGTGCGTGCCCGGTTGGCGATGGCGCTCTCAAGAATGGCCTTGTAGCGACGGAAGAAGCTCGTGTCATACGGGTCCGTATCCTCGCCACCGGCAGGTGGTGGCTTCAAGAGCGCCATGCAATTCAGCGGCGTCATGGTCATCGAGATCAACCAGCTCAGCAGCAGCGAGATGCCCACCACCATGAACAGGGTGCGGCCGTATTCCCCGGCATCGGCCTTGGCCGCGAATACCGGGTAGAAGGCCATCGCGGCGACGATGGTCGCGCCGAGCAATGCCACGCTGGGGCCTGCGGCGCTGTCGATGGCCGCTTCCTCCGGTTTCATGCCTCGTGCCAGGCGCACCGAATAGTTGTCTGCCACGACAATGGCGTTGTCCACCATCATCCCAAGCGCCACCACCAGGGCGCCCAGCGACACCCGCTGCAGGTCGATACCCAGCAGGCTCATGACGATGAAAGTACCCAGGATAGTAACGATCAGGGCCCAACCAATCACCAGGCCCATGCGCCAGCCCATCGCTAGCGTCAGCACGATAAGGACAATCAATACGGCTTCAGCGAGGTTGAGGACGAAGCCGTCGATGGATTCTTTCACCAGATCCGACTGCCAGGTGAACTTCTCGAATTTGATGCCCACCGGCAGGTTGGCCTGGATTTCCGCCAGGCGCTTGTCGAGTGCCGCCCCGGTCACCAGCAGGTTCCCTCCCACCACATTGGCCAGCTGCACCGCCAGCGCGGGCTCACCCTGGTAGCGCATCTTCATGATCGAGGGCTCCAGGTAGCCCTGGCGCACGGTGGCAACATCGCGAATACGGATCAACTCGCCGGCCTGGTTGCGGGCCTCGGAGCCGCCTGCAGACGTGGCGCTTGGCAGGCGATTCCCGAGCTCGGTACCGCGCGGCGCCAGCTCGGTGATAACGTTCTGCAGGATGTCGCCAATGCTGCGGCGGATAACCAGATCGCCAATATCTTCCGGCGATTTGAACTCTCCCGTGGTTTCTATGCGCAGGCGACGGCCGGGTACCTCCACGGAACCGCTGTTGACCACCATGTTTTGCAGCGCCAGCGTGCCGATGATGTCTTCCTGGGTAAGCTTGAGGGCCGCCAGCTGGGTATCAGAGATATCGATGTAGACAACCTTCGGCTGCACACCCCAGAGATCAACCCGGGAGACGCCAGGTACCAGGCTAAGTTCCTTCTTGATGTACTTCACCTGGTCTTCCAGTTCGGCATAGCTATAGCCATCACCGGTGACCGCCAGCACGAAGCCGAACACAAAGCTGAAATCATCGACAATCTGCGGCTTCATGGCGCCTGGCGGCAACTGGGGAATGACATCGCGAATCTTCTTGCGCATCTCATCCCACACCTGGGGCAGGGTGTCGGCCCAGTACTGCTGTTTCATATCGACCTTGATAATCGACAGCCCCGCCCTGGAGATGGAGTAGGTGGTATCGAGCTGCGGCATCTCCTGGATCGCCGTCTCGATACGGTCAGTGACCTCCAGCTCGACCTGTTCCGCGGATGCACCAGGGTACTGGGTGATAATCACGCCGATCTTTACGGTGAAGTCGGGATCCTCCAGTCGGCCCAATGTGCCGTAGCTGAACAACCCGCCCACCACAAACAGGAATACAACAAAGTTCGTCAGTACCCGCTTTTCTATGGCGGTACGAGTCAGGTTCACGAGGTCGCCCCCTTCCCACTGTAGTCGGCGATCCTTACCACCTGCCCCTCGCGAACAGACTTGGCGCCACGCACCACCACCCACTCGCCGGGTTCGAGGCCGGAGAGGATCAACACGCCCTTGTCACTAAGGCGTCCTATCTCCACCTCGCGACGGCTGACCATCTTGCTGTCTTCGTCGATCACCCAGACAAATGACCTGTTGTCCTCCTCACCCGAGAATACCGCGGGGGCCGGCACCTCGATGCCCACCCGGTCGGTGTCGGCGGGCAGGCGCGCGGAAATCAGTGCAGAGCCCGCCATGCCCGGCAGTATCTCTGCGCCGTCGGGCTGCTCCATAACCAGGGTTACCGGGTAGGTGCGGGTTGCCTGGGAGGCCTCACGGCCTACTTCCTTGATTGCTCCGGGGATAGCTACACCGGGGAGAGCGTCGAAGGTCACCGAAATCTCTTCCACATAAGGCACGAACACGATCAGGTTTTCGGGCACGTTGATCACGAACTCAATACTGGTGGGGTCCAGCAGCCGCAGGATGGGTTGCTTGGCGATGACAGTTTCGAAATTTTCTACATAGGTAGACGATACGACGCCGGAGAACGGCGCCAACAGTGAGGTGTAGTCAAGCTGGTCCTGGGCGGTCTTCACAGCGCTCTCGAGTGAGCTGACGGTGGCCCGGGAGGAATCTCGAGCCGCCTTCGCCAGGTCAACTGCCGTTTCGCTGGTGGCTCCCGGATCTTCGTTGAACACCCGCATGACCCGCCGATAGTCTGATTCAGCCCGCGCTGCAGCAGCCTTGGCGCGATCGAGTTGGCCCTGCACAGTGCCCAGCGCCGAGATGTAATCCTTGGGGTCCATCTGCACCAGCACCTGGCCCGCCTCAACCTGGTCTCCCACGTTCACAGGGAACTCCACCAGGGGACCCGACACCCTGAACGACAGGTTAACCTGCTGAGCAGCTGAAGCGCGCCCCGGAAATGGCGTGCTGGCCAGCTCACCCGCATCGGCAATGCGCATGGCCGGCACCAGCGGTGGAGGTGCCGGCGGCGCAGGGGCCTTGGCGCAAGCGGTTACTACCAGCACAGCACAACAGGCGCCTACGGCGCGCAGTACGTTACGCGCGCTATCGGATCGTTTACTGGCTTGCATCATGATTAATCCCCTAACTGAATCTGCTGCTTTTAGTTCTTTGCCAAGCTGTCATTAGCGATCGGGGGCACGCCAGCGCCCCCTGTCTTCCACCGGAACCGGCACAATTGCCTCCGGTTCGAGCAATTCGCCCCAATTGGTGCGCTCCTGCATTTCCTGGCGGATCTCAGGTGCGATAACGGGCTGGCCTTCCCGGAGCTGCCAACCGCCCCCCAGGGCCTTGTAGGTGGCAATCAGGTTACGGGCCACCTCGCCGCGGGCAGCAGTGAGCTGATCCTCATTCAAGAGCAGGAAGCGCTGGGAATCCAGCACCAACGTGTAGCTGATGACCCCATCGCGGTACTGGGTGTTTGATAGCTCCACCGCCCGACGAGAGGCATCCACGCTCAAAGTCAGCGCCTCGACCCGCTCACGGGCACGCAGGAAGCCAGCGAGGCTGGATTCCACTTCCCTCGCCGCATTCAGAACCGAGCGCTGGTAGGCTGTGACCGCCTGCTGGAAGCGGGCGTCTTCGATCCTGACTCGATTGCGCAGGCGGCCGTAGTTCAACACCTTCCAGTCGAAGGCGAACACACCCAGATTGAAGTCGCTATCGGAGTCGAAAACGTCTCCGGTGCTATCGGCCGCGTATCCAATCGTGCCCGCCAGGCGGAATGCCGGGTACATATCGGCCTGGGCCACGCCGATGCGCGCGCTTTGCGCTGCCGCCAGCGCCTCATTGCGACGGATGTCGGGACGACGGCGCAGAAGATCAGCGGGTACCCCGAGGGCAACACTATCGGGAGAATCAGGAATTCTGCCCGCGCCACCGAGAATGTCGGTCAGGTCGCTGGGAGGCATACCCAGCAGCAGGCTCAGCGCCAGCCGCGTCTGGCGAATAGCAGCCTTGTAAAGCGGGATGACGGAGCGGGTATTGCCGAGCAACGCGCGCGCCAACTGTACATCCAGCTCGGTGACCAGGCCATTGCGGAAACGCACCTCAGCGATTTCCAGGCTCCGGGATTGAATCGCCACATTACTTTGCGCATAGCTCAGGCGCTCCTCCAGCGTCCTCAGCAGAACATAGGCAGAGGCGACTTCTCCGGTGAGCGTGACCAGAAAATCGTCATAGGTTGCATAGGTCGCCGCGAGGTTGGCATCCGCGGACTCTACGCCACGGCGGAACCGCCCCCAGAAATCCAGCTCCCAGGCCGCGTCAATGCTGGTCGCGTAGCGGTCAAAGTCGGTTTGAACCAGGTCGCCAATACCGGGCGGCAAACTCGATATCGGATCACCATTCTCGCTGATCTGTACAGTAGCAGCAGAGCCCTGCACGCCCTGGCGTTGCGGGTAGAGCGTTCCGGCAGCAAAACCCAGCAAGGCGCGCGCTTCGTGCACCCTCAGACCGGCAATTTGCAGGCCCAGGTTCTGCGCATAGGCCCGGTTGATGAGCTCATTCAGCGCAGGGTCATTGAAGTAGGTCCACCACTCCCGGTGTTCAGCGGGCGCCTCGAGTACAACATCTGAGGCTGCATCATCCCATTCAGCAGAGACCTTGGCATCAGGAGTTTCGAAATCTGGGCCCACCGCGACACAGGCAGACAGCGCCAGCGGGGTCAGCAGGAAGAGACGGCGAAGCAACATACCCGGTCCTTTTTATTGGGCTCAATTTATGGGCAACAATCTTGGATTCTAGCGCAAAAACGGTCACAAACACTCCCCTGCAGCCCTTCGGAAAATCGTGTGAGTGAGCGCAAGCGAAACGATCCGTGTGCACCCCTACCCTGATGTCAGAGTTTTGGTTCACGACATATCTGCGATAATACCTGCGTAAAGGCGAATACCAATTGGACAAAGCCTTAACAGAGTCCGCAATAGTGCAAAAAGCTTATTGGTTTGTATTCGCGTATGTTAAAAAAAATGTTGTGATTGGTGTGGTCGAACGCAAACGCGCTGGTGAACAAAAGCGAGGGTGTCGATGGCAGGAGCCCCGACTCGGTGGTGTCAGCAGGCTATTGCTTCGACTTCTAGACTGCCACAGCGCAAATGAGGAGAACCGTCATGGCCGAGCCAACAACTGAGGCGGCCCCACTGGCCCCTGCCAAGCTGGTGCCGCTGCTGGTGACGCTGGCGGTGGGCTCTGTCCTGTGGTTCGTGCCGCCGCCGGAGGGTGTGACCCAGGAGGCCTGGCACCTGCTTGCCATCTTCGTCGCGACCATCGTCGGCATCATCGCCAAGCCACTGCCCATGGGCGCGGTGGCGCTGATTGGCATCGTCGCGACGGCGCTGACCGGAACCCTGTCCATCGGGGCGGCGCTGAGCGGCTTCGCCGTACCCACCATCTGGCTGGTAGGCGCGGCGTTTTTCGTCTCCCGCGCTATCATCAAGACCGGGCTTGGCGCGCGCATCGCCTATAACTTCATGCGACTCCTGGGCAAGAAGACCCTGGGCCTGTCGTACGGCCTCGGCCTGGCCGACCTGGTGCTGGCGCCGGCTATGCCCAGCAACACCGCCCGGGCCGGCGGGGTGCTCATGCCGCTGCTGCGCTCCGTCTCCCTCGCCTACGGCAGTGATCCCAACGACGGTTCGCAACGCCGGGTGGGCGCCTTCATGATGCTCAACGCGTTCCAGATCAACGTTATTACCAGCGCCATGTTCATGACCGCCATGGCCGCCAATCCGCTGGCGGCCCGCCTCGCGGGAGACGCCGGCGTGGAGGTAAGCTGGGGCGACTGGTTCCTGGCGGCGCTGGTACCGGGACTGGTATCGCTCATCGTGGTACCGCTGTTCGTCTACAAGCTCTACGCACCGGAGGTGAAAGAGACCCCGCAGGCGGCGCAGATGGCAACAGACCGGCTGCAGGAAATGGGCGCCGTGAAGCCGGCCGAGTGGATCACACTCGGCGTCATCGTGCTGCTGCTGGTGCTGTGGATATTCGGCGGCAACTTCGGCGTGCACAGCACGACCGCGGCATTGGTCGGGCTGGGCATGCTGCTGCTGACCGGCGTGCTTAGCTGGCAGGACATCCTCAAGGAGACAGGCGCCTGGGATACCATCGTCTGGTTTGCCGCCCTGGTCATGATGGCGACGCAGCTCAACCAGCTCGGTTTCATCCCCTGGTTCGGGGAGACCATCGGCAGCCAGGTCGAGGGCCTGGCCTGGACCACGGCGTTCCTGGTCCTGGGCCTGGTCTACTTCTACAGTCACTACCTGTTCGCCAGCCAGACGGCGCATGTCAGCGCCATGTACGCGCCCTTCCTGGCCATTGCCATCGCGGTCGGCACCCCACCCGTGCTGGCGGCCCTGGTGCTGGCTTTCTTCAGCAATCTGTTCTCCAGCCTGACCCACTACGCCAGCGGGCCGGCGCCGGTGGTGTTCGGTACCAACTACGTATCCATGGGCGCCTGGTGGGGCATCGGCGGCGCCGTCAGCGTCATCAATATCCTGATCTGGGTCGGTGTGGGCTCCGTCTGGTGGGGCACCATCGGGTTGATGTAACGTGTACTTGAGACCATTGGGCAGCTCGCTGCCCATGCGACGAACTGGACAGCCGGGGGGCTAACGATGGAAACAGTGAAAACGGATGTCGCCATCATCGGCGGCGGGGGCGCGGGGCTGCGCGCCGCCATCGCGATCGCGGAAGCCGACCCCGGCCTGCGCACCACACTGATATCCAAGGTGGTACCCATGCGCAGCCACACCGTCGCCGCGGAGGGTGGCTCGGCGGGTGTCATCACGGACAGGGACAGCCTGGACCTCCACTTCAAGGACACGGTATCCGGCGGTGATTGGCTCTGCGACCAGGACGTGGTGGAGTACTTCGTCGAACACTGCACAGAGGAGATGACCCAGCTCGAGCACTGGGGCTGCCCCTGGAGCCGGCAGGACGACGGCCACACCAGCGTGCGCAACTTCGGCGGCATGAGCACAGCGCGTACCTGGTTCGCCGCCGACAAGACCGGTTTCCACATTCTCCACACCCTGTTCCAGACCTCCATCAAGTACCCGTCGATACAGCGCTTCGACGAGTACTTTGCCCTTGAACTGGTCGTGGACGAGGGCCGCTGCCAGGGCGTCGTTGTCATAGAGATGGCGACCGGGGATTTCACCTTCATCCAGGCCGGCGCTGTGATCCTCGCCACCGGCGGCGCGGGCCGTGTTTACTTGCAGAACACCAATGCCGGCATCGTCACCGGTGACGGTATGGGCATGGCCTACCGCCAAGGCGTTCCGCTGCAGGACATGGAATTCGTGCAGTACCATCCGACCGCCCTGCCCGGCAGCGGTATCCTCATCACCGAAGGCTGCCGCGGCGAGGGAGGCTACCTGGTGAACAGGGAGGGCTACCGTTACCTGCAGGACTACAACCTCGGCCCGGTGGTCACCGAACCGACGCCCAAGACCATGGAACTGGGCCCCCGGGACCGGCTTAGCCAGGCCTTTTGGCACGAGGAGCAGAAGGGGCGCACGGTCGATACGCCGCTAGGCAACGCGGTGCACCTCGAGCTGATGCACCTGGGCGAGAAGAAGCTGATGGAGCGACTGCCCTTCATCTCCGAGCTTGCCAGGACCTTTCTCGGTGTCGACGTGGTCACCGAGCCGATCCCCGTGCGGCCGGCGGTGCACTACACCATGGGCGGCATCCAGTGCGACGGCACCACCGCCACGCCCCTGCCCGGGCTGTACGCCTGCGGCGAGTGCTCCAGCGTCGGCATACACGGCGCCAACCGACTGGGGTCGAACTCCCTGGCGGAGCTCACCGTGTTCGGCAAACTCGCCGGTGAGCAAGCGGCGGCCTTTACACGATCCAGCGGCAACAGCGACACCGGCCTGCTGGAGAAACAGGCGGGTGACGCCATGCGCAGGGCCACCGCGCTCCTTGAACGCACTGACGGCACGGAGCGTGTCGCCGTGGTGCGCGACGCAATGGCCACGACCATGGAGGAAGGCACGGGCATCTACCGAACCGGCAACGGCATGCAGGCCACCTGCGACAAGCTGGACGAGCTGCGTGACCGCTACGGCTCGCTGCAGCTGCAGGACCGGAGCCGCGCGTTCAATACCGAGTGGCTGAGCGCTATCGAGCTGGGCTACATGATCGACGTGGCCCAGGCCATGGCCCACTCCGCCCTCCACCGCCGGGAATCTCGCGGCGCCCACCAGCGCCTGGACGAGTTCGGCGAGCGCGACGACGCGCAGTACCTCAAGCACAGTCGCGCGCACTACGACGCCGACGGTCCGCCGCGCATCGACTACGGCGACGTGACCATTACCTCGCTGCCGCCCGCGGAGCGGGTCTACGGCGGCGCTGCGAAACAGGCCGCGGGACAAAGTGGAGGATCAAGATGACCGCAGAGCAGCGTGAAATAGAGATCGAGGTGCTGCGCTACCATCCCGAGCAGGACACGGAGCCCTACTACCAGTCCTACACGGTGCCGTTTGCCGACGACACCTCGGTGCTGCAGGGGCTGCAGTACATCAAGGATCACCTGGACGGCAGCCTGACCTTCCGCTGGTCCTGCCGTATGGCCGTGTGCGGCAGCTGCGGCAAGATGGTCGACGGCATCCCCCACCTGTCCTGCAAGACCTTCCTGCGGGACTATTACCCCGGCAAGGTGCGCGTAGAGCCGCTCGATCACTTCCCCATCGTGCGCGACCTCGCGGTCGACCAGAGCGATTTCCTGGACAAGCTCGAGCAGATCAAGCCTTATATTATACGCAAGGAGGAGAAGCCGCTATCGGAGGGCACCTACCTGCAGACGCCGGCGGAGCTGGCACGCTACAAGCAGTTTTCCGGCTGCATCAACTGCATGCTCTGCTACTCTGCCTGCCCGCAGTACGGACTCAATTCTGAGTTTGCCGGGCCGGCCATCCTGTCACTGCTGCACCGCTACAACGCCGACAGTCGAGACGAGGGCAAGGAAGAGCGTATGCCCTTCGTCAACGCGGAGGACGGCGTGTGGGGCTGTACCCTGGTGGGCTACTGTTCCGAGGTCTGCCCGAAGCAGGTCGACCCGGCCAGTGCCGTGAACCAGAACAAGGTCAACAGCACCATGGATTACTTCCTGCGATTCGTGTCACCACGGGGAGCTACGAAATCATGAGCGCACGCAATACCTACACCCGTCCCATGACCCGCTGGTACACCCGCAACCCGGTGTTCGTCTGGTATATCCTGCGGGAGCTGACCGCGGTGCTGCTGGCCATCTACGCGCTGGTGCTGCTCGCCGGGCTGGTGGCGCTGGCCGGGGGCGCCGAGAGCTACGTTGGATGGCTCGCCTTCCTGTCGAGCCCGCTGTCGATCGCGTTACACGTGGTGGTGCTTGCCGCCGCCCTGTACAACGCCTACAGCTGGTTCAAAGTCTCGCCCAAGGCCATGCCGCCGATCTACATCGGCGCGGGCAAGCTGCCCGACGCCCTTATCATCGGCGGCCAGTACGCGGCGGCGATCGTCCTCAGCCTTGTGATCCTGGTTGTCGCCTGGCAGGTGAGCCCATGAAGCGCTCCAACGAACCGATTTTCTGGTCCCTTTTCGGCGCCGGCGGCGTCATCGCGTCGCTGGTCCTGCCGGTACTGGTGCTGATTACCGGCATCGCGGTGCCGCTGGGCATCATGCCGGCGGAAACGCTCGGCTACGAGCGCATGGTGGGCTTCGTCGGTGGCTGGTTCGGCAAGCTGTTTATCTTCGTGGTGATTTCGCTCACCTTCTGGCACGCCTTTCACCGCATCTACCACAGCTTGCACGATTTCGGCGTGCACGCCGGTCTGGGTTTCTTCAAGGTGTTGGCCTACGGCAGCGCCTTCGCGGGCACGCTTTGCGCCGGCTACTACGTGCTCGCTGTCTGAGTTTTTAAGGGAGGCTGCGCCGAGCGCTCAGCCACCGAGCCAGGCTTGCAACTGGGGCGAGGAGACACCGGCCACCAGCAAGACGGTGCAATTGTGGCTGACCTTGCAGAAGCACTGGAACTCCAGCGAGAGGCGCAATCGATGAACAATCGCGCCCTGGCGCAGGCTCAGGTCAGTGCAGAATCCGAAACCGACAGGGGAGGTACCGAGCAATAGTGTGCTTGTGACCGCACTGCAAGAAAACGAGAGCAGCCGCCTCAACTATCCAGGCACCAGAGCAGGGCGTGCATTGCTATAGCTTCAGCTGCAGCGTCAGCCAGGCGTGATCGGTGTCCGTGAAGCGTTCTTCGGCCTCGGTATCAAAAGCCGCTTATGGCCTCGAAGAAGTTACAGAATTCGCCATATCACATCCCGGACATCAATTAATGCCAAGACCCGCACGGTTCCGCCACTTTGCTACGCCAGTGCCGGCGGGATCTGCGTCTTTGCGACCCGCCGCGCCAACGTGTAGGTGTGCCTCAGATGCTCGACGAAGGTGGCCATCAGGCGAAGCCTTTGCATGTATTTCGGGTCATCGATATGCAAGCGTTTGGCGTGACGCTCAAACAGTCCGTCTGCAAATTCCCGGATCTCGGGCTTCAACAACAGCACCTCCTGCGCGGCCCTTTGGTCGGTTTGCCCTACCGCCTTGACAACCAGCTCAACACTGCGGCGGACTGTTTCGAACAGTCCCTTGACCATATCTTCGGTCTCCTGAGTGCTTGCCTCGTACTCACCTTCGAGGTAAAGCCTCGCCAGCGGGAGCATGTCCGTCTCAATTACGTCACCCACACTCTCGAAGTTGATCGTTGCGGTAACAAGCGCCTCCTGGGTTGCGCTCTCGGTATCATTAAGTATGCGCTGCCGCAGGCGCCCGAGATAGCCGAGGATCTCGGCGACGAGCAGGTTAACCTCGCCATCATGACGTGCTATGGCCTCCAGCTGGGCCTTGTCCTTCTGTTCCAAAGAAGCGCGCAGCGCGTCCATCATCTGCAAGGTGATTAGCCCGGCGCGTTCAATCTCGCGCCGAGCATTCTCCAGCGCAATAGAGGGGGCTCTCAACACGGACTCGTCCAGGTACTTTGGCTCGACAATCAGGTCTTGCGCAGGCGCGCGGTCGGGTATCAGGTATTCGGCTAGACGCGCGAACCATACGGTGAAACCGATAAACAGCAGGGTATTGATGACGTTAAACAGTGTGTTGGCATTGGCGATCTGGCGTGGCACTTCGGCCGCGAGCTTTGCTGTGCCCTCAAGGCCCTCCGCTACCGGCGACAGATCCATCGAGATCTGGGCCAGGTAATTCAGTAAAGGCAGCCAGACCAGTACACCTACAATATTAAAGGAGATATGCACGACGGAAGCGCGCACCGCCTCAACCGGCTTGCCCAGCGCTGCCAGCAGGGCCGTGACACAGGTTCCAATATTTGCGCCCAGCGCCAGGGCGATCCCGGCGGGCAGCGTTAGCAGCCCCTCGCTTGCCATGGCAATAGCAATGCCAACCGTGGCAGCGGAAGACTGCACCAAGCCGGTAAAAACCGCGCCGGCGACAATCCCGAAAAGCGGGTTCTCCATACTTGCAAGGATTTCCAGGAAGGGTGGGTAGTTGCGCAGCGGTTTCATACCGTCACTCATCAAACCCATGCCATAGAACACGAGGCCAAGCCCCATGATCATCATGCCGATGTACTTCGGTCGATCGGCCTTGCCAACGAAGGTCATGAAGAAGCCAGCTGCAACCAGCATTAAGGAGTAGGCCGAAAGATCAAAAGCGAGCAGTTGCGCGGTCATCGTGCTGCCGATATTCGAGCCCATAATTACTCCCACAGACTGTGAGAGCGTCATGACGTTCGCGGTCACAAAACCGACAACCAAAACAGTAGTGACCGACGAGGAATTCAGTACGGCGGTAACAAACGCCCCAGTGGCTGCGCCCATGAAACGATTAACGGTGAGCTTTTTCAGCACATCGCGCAGAGTGTTGCCTGCCGCTTTTTTCAGACCCTCAGAGAGCAGGTCCAATCCGCCGAGAAACAATGCAAGGCCGCCGAACAGGCCCATGCCAAGCTGCGTCCAGTCAACCGCTATTGCCGCGTCAGTTGCTGACTCAGCTGAGGCTGCCAAGAACAAAAGGAATCCGATTGCCAAAAACAGGTAGGGCAGAAAGCGAGCAGTCGCCATGGTCTTGAATCCATCTGATCTTCGAGCAAAGGGTATAGCATGAAGACTATTGAGAGTAGATGCCCTCGCTGGCCCGGTTGGCCGTCTGCATTCAGAAAATTTGGGTCGTCTGCGAAGGCTGCGGCGGTAGAGTGGTAAGTTCTGCAGAAGCTTATCCGCTATTCCTGTACGGGGATCTTACTCGTTATCTTTGCGCCGCCCGCCGTGTCGGGCGCGGCTGTGTCACTCCTCTCATCGAACGGTAATACGCCGAGCAGCTACGCACGGTTTTCTTGCGCTTCTTTGCGAACGGCCGGGACAGCGCTCAGGTGCCTCTTGCTATCTAGACAAATACTGAACATGCAAATACGGTGCGCTGGAATGGCCGAAACGGTTTGTGCCTATTTCCCAAAGCATGGGCCCATATTATCGGATACGCAATGAAGTCGAGCAGCATCGAGGATGCGGTAGCGCGATCACACAAGATCTACTACTCTTTGCGCTTTCCCTATAGGAGAGACACATGCGACACCAAGCTAGATTGATTATTGCTCTTGTGCTTCTCGCGGTGGCCGGGATGGCACACTCTGCCGACAAACCCAACATCCTGGTGATCTGGGGTGACGATATCGGCATCAGCAACATCAGCGCCTACAACCTTGGCATGATGGGTTACCAGACGCCCAACATCGACCGCATCGCCAATGAGGGCGCCCTGTTCACCCATGGCTACGCGCAGCAGAGCTGCACTGCCGGGCGCTCGTCCTTTATTCTTGGCCAGCATCCCTTCCGCACCGGCCTGCTGACCATCGGCATGCCTGGGTCGGACCACGGCATACCCGACTGGGCACCCACTATTGCTGACCTGCTCAAGAACCACGGCTACGCCACCGGGCAGTTTGGCAAGAACCACCTGGGCGACCAGGACAAGCACTTGCCGACCAATCACGGCTTCGATGAATTCTTCGGCAACCTCTATCACCTTAACGCGGAAGAGGAGCCGGAAACCTACTACTACCCGAAGGATCCGGAGTTTCGGCGCAAGTTTGGCCCGCGTGGCGTGATTCGCTCCTTTGCCGACGGCAAAATCGAAGACACCGGCCCCATGACCCGCAAGCGCATGGAGAACGCCGATGAGGAGTTCCTGGCCACTGGCATGAAGTTCATCGACAAGGCGGTAAAGGACGACAAACCGTTCTTCGTGTGGATGAACACCACCCGGATGCACGTCTGGACGCGGCTAAAGCCCGAGGCCGAGGGGCGCACCGGCATTGGTCTCTACCCCGATGGCATGGTCGAGCATGACGACCACGTTGGCATGCTGCTCGACCAGCTCGAAGAGCTGGGTGTCGCTGACAACACTATTGTCATTTACAGTACCGACAACGGCGCCGAGAAGGTGTCCTGGCCTGACGGTGGCATTACTCCCTTCCACGGCGAGAAAGGCACCACCTGGGAAGGTGGCATGCGCGTACCGATGATGGTGCGCTGGCCGGGCACCGTGAAGCCGGGCACCAAGTCGGATGTACTCATTTCTCAGGAAGACTGGATGCCCACCCTGTTGGCGGCAGCGGGCGATGGCGACGT
>JAAUXY010067404.1_pt1 | contig 28874 bp, 30 predicted proteins | sample 7278121 | NCBI WGS metagenome assembly JAAUXY01 (sample SAMN14350117, study PRJNA611818) | marine sediment metagenome | isolation source: surface marine sediment (1.8m) | place: French Polynesia: Moorea | collected 2018-08 | reverse complement strand
TAGGTTGGCGAGCCGAAGATGATGGCGTCGCAGTCGTCGAGGGTTTGTGCCACCGCGTCGTTTGCCCAGCGCCCCTCGCTGATGTCACCTCCCGCAATGGCAAAAACCTCGGCGGCTGCGTTTGCTTCGACAACGCCGGCTTCGACGTGGCCCGCCACCGCCCGGGTGGTGCCCGTACCGCTGAAATAGACGATGCCAATGGTTGCCATGCTTTCGATGCTAACATGTGCGCGTATGAGCCCAGCAAGCACGCAGGACCGCTTCGACCCGCTGTCGGCGGATTTCGCTGCCGATCCCTATGCGGTTTATGCGAACCTGCGCCGCGAGGTGGAGCCCGTTTACCACAGCGGACTCGGCGCCCACCTTTTGTCCCGCTATGCCGACGTTGACGCGGTTGCGCGCAACCCGTCGATGGTGCGCACCCGGGAGGCGTTTCTCGAACCCGAGGAGCTGGCGGGCGAACGTGCCGCTCGCGAGGCGGCAATGCCGAATCACTTCCGCTATGTGCAGTTCAGTCTCCTCGACAGCGACGGCGCGGTGCACCGCCGCCTGCGCAAGCTCCTTCTCGGCCAGTTTGCCAGGCACGCGGTCAAGCGCTTCACACCGGTCATAGAGACACACCTCAGCGGTTTGCTGAATGGATGTATCGAGCGCGGTGAGTTCGACTTTGTTGCCGATCTGGCTGCCCACGTGCCGGGCTGGATCATCGGCCATGTGCTGGGCGTGCCGCCGGCGGATCGCCCGCAGCTCAAGGCCTGGTCCGAGAACATCGTGCAGTTCTTCAACGCAGGCCGCACAGCCGAGCACGCGGCGCTTGCCGAGGCGAACACGGCTGAGTTTGCCGACTACCTCAAGCGTCTCGTTCGGAGCCGTGAGCAGCGCCAGGAAGACGATCTGCTGTCTCTGCTGATTGCGGCGCAACAAGCCGGCCAACTGGACGAGGCGGAGCTCATATCCACCTGCATGCTCATCCTCATGGCAGGGCACGGCTCGACCATCGATGCGCTGGGTACCGGCCTCTATGCGCTCCTGCGTCATCCGCAGGAGCTCGACAGGCTGAGGCGCGAACCGGCATTGATGTCGACTGCCGTGCAGGAGATGTTCCGCTTCGAGGCGCCGCTGCCCTACTTTCATCGATACGCGGCTGAACCGGTAGAGATAGGTGGAATAGCCTATGACAGAGGCACGAAGCTCGGTCTCCTGTATGGAGCGGCGAATCGCGATCCCGAAGCGTTTGCGGATCCGCAGCGCCTGCGGATCGACCGCCTGCCCAATCGGCATCTGGCGTTCGGGCGCGGCGCGCATTTATGCCTTGGCAACAATCTCTCGCGCCTCGACATGGAGATCTTTTTCGCGCTGCTCCTGTCGCGCACGGAGGACATCCGATGCCTGGAAATGGAGCCTGTCTACAAGAGCGGCATCACCGAACGGGGCCTCGTGGGGCTGCGGATCGCGGTGCGTCCGCGATGATACGCCGCTGTCTCCTTACGCTGCTGCTGATGAGCGTGACAGCTTCCGCACATGCTCTGGATCGCGTGACGCTCGTCGAATTCCTTGAAACCGAGCGCGCGGCACACGACATGCCGGGGCTGCGTGCCGCGGTTCGCTTTGCCGATGGGTCCGAAGTGCGCGCGGCGGTCGGGCTTGCGGATCTCGAGGCAGAGATCGAGCTGGACAATACGACACCCATGCCGGGCGGGAGCACTGGCAAAACCTTTGTCGCAGCGCTCGTCTGCCTGCTGGTGGAAGATGGCCTGCTTTCATTCGATGATCTGGCGGGGAAGTGGCTGGGTGAGACGAGCTGGTACGCGCGCCTGCCCAACGCCGACAGCATGCGGGTGAGGCATCTCCTGTCCCACTCGGCGGGTATCAAAGACTATCCCGACACGATGGGCTTTCAGGCTGCCCATGCGTGGCGGGCGCTGCGCCGCGGCAGCAGTCACTTCACGCCGGAAGAGCTGATCCGCTTTGCGCTGAACCGGCGCGCGCCGTTCGATGCCGGTCAGGGATTCGACTATACCGACACGGGTTACCTGGTGCTCGGTCGGCTGTTGGAGGCTGCCGCCGGCCGTTCGTACTACGAGCTGCTCGAAGAGCGGATACTCACACCGCTGGCGCTCGACGATGTCGACCCGGTGGATACCTCTAATCCTCCGGGCATTCCACCCGGCTACCTCGACGGCGGCTGGTTTGGACTGTCACGCAATCTCGATAAAAAGGGCAGGATGAAACTGGATCCGGCATCTGAATGGACCGGCGGCGGGCTGAACACCACGCCAACCATGCTGGTACGCTTCTACGCCGCGCTGGCCGAAGGGCGCGTTGTCAGGCCGGCAACGTTTGCAGAGATGGTGGACGGCGGATACAAAGATCCCGACGAGCCCGGCTATCACTACGGTTTTGGCCTCTTTGTCAGCGGCGATGCGGAAACGATATGGCATGGCGGTCGCTGGCCCGGTTACCGCTCGCGGGTTTTCCATCACCTGCCGTCCGGCACCTCCGTTGCCGTGCAGACCAATCGTGACGGCAACGTCGATCTGCCAGCGCTCATGCAGCGCCTCGCAGCGTTGCTGCCGTGAGTCGTAACAAGCCATTCGACAGTCTGCCGCTGGCACGGATCAGCGCGTGGCTCGAGGAGCAGCACGGCGCGAAGATCGTCGACCTCGAGCCGTTGACGGGCGGTTACTGGTCCAGCGCGTTTGCTTATCGTCTGAATGATACTGCCCTGGTGCTGCGCCTCAGCGATGGCGTGGAGGGTTTTGCCATGGATGCAGACGCGGCCGCTTTTGCGCCGCATCTGCCGGTACCCGAGATGCTCTCCTGGGGCGATGCGTTTGGCGGTCACTATGCCATCACCCGTCGTCACTACGGCGTCATCCTGGAGGACACCCCGGCTGATCTTGCCGAGCCGCTGGCGCGCACGCTGGCCGGATTGCTCGCGCAGATCCGCAGCGTCGCTACGGGCAGCGATGCGGTTTACTGGAGCGAAGCCGCAGGTCAGGGTCCTGCGAACTGGCATGAGCTGCTGCGCGCGGGTCTGGAGGATCGCCCGGGCGCGCGATGGCTGGGTGAGCTCGAGCGGGATGCGAGCCTGAGCAAGCTGTTTGCCGCCTGCAGGCGGCGGATCGAAGAACTATTGCCCGCATGCCCGGAGCGGCGCGATCTCATCCACGGTGACCTCCTGCATCGCAACGTCCTGGTGGCGGAGGATGCGACGGCAGTTACCGGTCTCTTCTCCTGGAAGTGTTCCCTGCAGGGTGACTTTCTTTATGACGTGGCCTGGTGCTCGTTCTGGGGCTCGCGCTATCCGGCGCTCGCCACGGCCGATGTTTTCGAACGAACGCTGAGAACAGATGAGCTTGATGCCCGGGACCTTGCAGACGCGGCGCTCCGGCATTACTGCTACCAGGTGCAGATTGCCGCGTCACACTTCGGCTGGTATCTGCGAACCGGCGAGCAGGATGAGCTCGCCTGGCTCGCCCGAACGACTGGTGGGCTGCTGGAGCGCGGGCCGTAAGCCTGCGCCGTGCTCCAGGTCTGCTCTGGTCAGTCAGCTCCAGCCGCGGGGACACCCAGGTCCTCGAGGTTGGCGACGAGGTCGTCGCCCGCGGACATCGGATTCACCGACTTGTCGATACGCGCAATGACGCCCTCCGGGTCGATGTAGAACGTCCAGCGATTGGCATAGCCGTGGCCGCCTAGGACACCGTAGGCGCGGGCCGTTTCCTTGGAAGGATCGGCGAGAATGGGGAACGTCGCTTCGTTCTTTCTGGCGAAGCCGGTGTTGTCTTCCAGAGAGTCTACGCTCGCCATGAAGTAAACGACGTTGTAGTTGCGAATTTCTTTGTCACTGTCACGCAGCGCTTTGCATTCGATGGTTCAGCCGCCGGTAAAGGCTTTGGGGAAGAACGCGATCACAACGTGCTGGCCGCGCAGGTCGGCAAGACTGTGCACGTTGCCGTCCGAACCTCGCAGGGTCCAGTCAGGCGCGGCGTCGCCGACTTGCGGCGCCGCCTGAGCCGCTGCGGCAAACAGCAGGCACGCAGCGAAGGAGAGGAGTCGCTTGGTCATGAGTTGCTCCTTTAGTGTGGTGGCTCGGAAGTTAGCATGTCCGTGGCAAAACCGTGTGAAGGTTTACCGCAGCTGGCTGATCACGTTTTCGCCAAACTGACTCAAACGATCCAGACCATCCGGGCCGGCAAAGAAGAACGCCGGTATCATGATGCGGCCAACGCCCAGGCCGGCAAGCTCTTCAGCGCCGCGGACAGGATCCGCCATCTGCGCGCCGAACATGGCGTTGATCTCTATGCTGGCCGGATCTCTACCCGCGGCCTCAGCGGCGCTGCGCACGCGGCCCAGCAGCTCGCCCAGACGGTTGACGTCACCTTCGCCGGGGAAGTAGCCGTCTGCAAGCTTCACGGCGCGGCGGATAGCCGCCTCGGTATCGCCGCCAACGAGGACCGGAATGTTGCCGTTGACCGGCCGGGGACTGCAGGTCACGGGTTCGAAGTCGACAAACTCCCCATGAAACTCGGCGTGCGGCGCTGCCCAGAGCGCGCGCATGGCGGCGATGTATTCGTCATTGCGCGCGCCGCGCCGTTCCCATGGCACGCCGAGGGCGTCGAATTCTTCCTGCATCCAGCCGACACCCAGACCCAGCTCCACGCGTCCGCCGGAGAGCTGATCGAGGGTGGCGAGCTCCTTCGCCAGGATCAGCGGATTGCGCTGGGGAACGATGAGAATGCAGGTGCCGAGGTTCAGTGACGGCGCTGCCGCAGCGGCGAATCCCAACCAGATGAGCGGATCGGGAATGGGGGTATCCGGCTCAGCCGGGATTTTGCCGTCCGGCGTGTACGGATACTTCGAGACGATGGAGTCCGGCATGATCACATGCTCGCCGCCCCATACCGATTCGAAGCCGGCTTCCTCAGCGCGTTTGCAGATGTCCAGAGCCGCGGCGCCGTCGATCCCGACGCTGCTGGCGAATGCTAAACCTACTTTCATTGTGTTCCCCCAGTGGTGCTTCAGTGTGTGCTTCTGGTGAGCATCCTATCAGCCCCGTACAATGCGCGTGAAGTTGGCATCGACCTGGGGAGAGCGATGGCGCTGTACGATAACTTGTTTGAACCGGTCCGCGTCGGCAACACGGAGATCAAAAACCGCATCGTCCGGTCTCCACACGGGACGGGTCTCGCCGGCGAAGCTCTGATTGCCTATCACGAAGCGCGTGCCCGCGGCGGTGTCGGGATGTCCACGATCCAGGCGACGGGTGTGCATCCGGGGGCGCCGACCGGCATACCGCTTTTCTCCGACGACTGCAGGCCGTTCCTGACGGAAATTGCCGACCGCGTTCGTCCTCACGGCATGAAGCTCTTCATTCAGCTCTACCACCCCGGCGCCAGCTACCCCGCGGCGCCGGAAAGCTGGTCGGCGAGCGCCATTCCGAATCCCATGGGCGGCATGATTCCCATGGAAATGACTAAAACGCAGATCGACGATGTCGTGCAGAGTTTTGTTGAGGCTGCGGAGCGCATCCGCGACAGCGGCCTGGACGGCGTCGACATTCATGCCTCCAGCGGCTATCTCCTGCACGAGTTTCTATCCCCCGCGCTCAACAAACGCACCGACGAATACGGCGGCAGTCTGGAAAACCGCATGCGCTTCATGATGGAGGTGATCGACGCCGTCATGGCGGCGGTCGGCGACGACATTGTCGTCGGAGTACGCCTGCCGAACGAAGACTACGTGCCGGGTGGATTGACGGCTGAGGCGAACGCTGAGATTGCCGCAGCCTGCGACCCGCGCGTGCATTACATCTCCCTGCACATGGGCGCCTACTGGCGCTTTCACAAGCTCATCGCACCTGCGGATGACCCGCTGGGCGTGGAGATGGCAGCCAACAAGGTCATTCGTCCGGTCATCACGAAACCGACCATCGTCACCGGACGGATCATGACGCTGGATCACGCCAGCGCCATTGTCGCGAGCGGCGAGGCAGACATGGTGTCGATGGTGCGCGCGCTCATCGCTGATCCCGAGCTCGTCAACAAGGCAAGGAATCGGGAGGAGCACAAAATCAGGCCCTGCATCGGATCGAACATGGGGTGCGTGGGCCAGCTGATGTCCAACGGCCGGATCAGCTGTGTGGTCAATGCCTCGGCCGCGCGCGAGGACGTGCTCACTTTTGAGCCTCAGGATCGCGTGGCGCAGCCGAAAAAGATTCTTGTGGTCGGGGGTGGCCCGGCCGGGCTCGAGTTTGCGCGCACCGCGGCCATGCGTGGTCACCAGGTAGAGCTCCATGAAGCGATGAAGACGCTGGGCGGACAGGTCACGATGGCCGCGTCCGCGCCGCATCGCGCGGACATTGGCGGGATAGTCACCTGGCTTGCCGAGGAACTGGAGCTCCTGGGTGTGCCCGTGCACCTGCACTCGTATGTCGACGAGGAGACGATTGCCCGCATTGCGCCGGACGAGGTGGTGCTCGCTACCGGCACAATGCCCCGTCAGGACGGCATGCAGCAGTCGATGCCCGGCACGGGCACGGCGGGATTCGATCAGCCACACGTCTATTCCTCGTGGGATCTATTTGGATTTGGTGAGATCACCCGCCTCGAGGGGCCAGCCGTGGTGTACGACGACACCGGCTCCTTTGAAGCCATATCCGTGGCGGACGTGCTGCTCGAGCGCGGGATTGCCGTCACCATGGTGTCCCGCTGCGACAGCCCCGGCGCCAACCTGCCGTACCCGCCGGTGACGGCGGGCGCCGCGCGGGAGCGGCTGTACGACGACAACTTCGAGTTCATCGGCAATCACTTCATCCGCGCAATCAACGAAGACAGCGTCGACATCGGTGTACTCTTCACCGAGCGCGTGCGCAGCGTGCCGGCAAAGACGGTGGTGTTCGTGGGTTTCAACGCGCCGAATCGCGATCTCTGGCACTACCTGCAGGGCAACGGTCCCAAAGCGCACATGATCGGGGACGTTCGCGGTCGCAGCAGCATCATGTCGGCAATACATGCCGGTAACGAACTGGGGAGACACATCTGATGAGTGCACCGACAACCCAATGGTCCTCGCGCTTCGTCTTCCTGATGGCTTCCATTGGATCCGCGGTAGGGCTCGGCAATCTCTGGCGGTTCCCCTTCTACACCGGGCAGAACGGTGGGTCAGCCTTCGTGATCATTTACCTCGCCGCCGTAGCGCTCGTCGCTTACCCGATCCTCATGTCCGAGTTTGCCGTGGGCCGGCATCGAGGGCGTTCCGCGATCGGCTCTGTGCGGCAGATGGCGTTGGACGCGGGACGTCCAGCCCGCTGGTCCATCGTCGCCTACATCTGTCTTTTCGGGGCGTTCACCGTATTGACTACCTACAGCGTGGTCGCAGGTCAGGTGCTCGCTTTTGCGCTCATGTCGTTTGCCGGGGAATTTGTCGGTACGGCCAGCTCTACGGTCGCAAGTTCGCCCTCTCTCTATGAAGGCGCAACCTCCGCCGTGCTCTGGCACACGCTCTTCATGCTCATTTCCGTGGGGGTGGTGTCAGCCGGTCTGCGTGCGGGTATCGAGCGCGTGGTGACTGTGTTGATGCCATTGTTTTTCGTCATGCTTGCAATGCTCTGCGTGTATTCGCTGGTGAACGGGGCTGCAGCGGAAGCGGTTGCCTATCTCTTCGAACCCGATTTCTCCGCCATTACGCCGAGCGTATTTCTAGCCGCTCTGGGTCAGGCGTTCTTTTCGCTCGGCGTAGGCGGGGGGTTGATGATCACGTATGGCTCCTTTCTCTCCCGCGAAGAGAACATCGGCAACAACGCCGCCATCATTGCCGGATCGGATACGCTGGTCGCGGTGGTTGCCGGTTTGATGATTTTCCCCATCGTCTTCGCCTTTGGTCTCGATCCTGCGTCCGGCGCGGGGCTCATTTTTGAAGCCATACCGGTGGTCTTCGCCGACATGCCGGGCGGCGCTTTCATCGGCGGGCTCTTCTTTTTCCTGGCGTTCATCGCGGCGCTGACGACGTCGATTGCAATCCTCGTTGCGCTGGCGACGGTTGGCGAAGAGCAGATGGGTTTGAGTCGCACGACGTCGGCATGCCTCTTTGGCACGGCCGCCTGGATCATCGGCACCGTGTCGGTGTCCGTAGACGGTCTTGCCGGCTGGCTGGACTTTTTGAGCGGCAGCTTCTTTGTGCCCCTCGGCGGCCTGCTCATTGCTGTGTTTGTCGGCTGGGTTGCGCCAATCAGCGCCATGCGTGAAGAGCTGCACAATACGGGGCAGGGCCTCTTCGGCTTCTGGCGCTACGCGATGCGCTATCTGGCGCCCGTGGCCGTGGTGCTGATTCTCATCCTCGGCTTCGACGAGAGGTTCGACATTTTTTAACGTTCAGTGGCGAGAATGCACGCCAGGACCGGGTCAGCCCCGTGCTGAAGTATTCGACGGTGACTGCGGGTCTTCAGCCGGCGTCGTTGCGCAGCTCGTCTGCCAGCAGCTTGGCCACGACCTCTGCGGGTGTGTCGCTGATCTGTGCGCTCTTCTCTCCGAGCTCAGGGTGGCGCACCGTAAGGACGTCACCCAGCAATTCGACTTCGAATCCTTCGGACTCCAGTGCTTCAAACATAACGGCCTCCTCTCGAACGAGCTCAATAAGACTAACCCGCAGGATGCGCACCGAAACCAGGACTTTTACCTAGGCTGAAGCGATACCGAGAAATTCGAGCACAATGCGTTTTGTTTCCGGGTCGGTAACCGTGGTCAGATGATCACAGCCCTCGACGCGCGCGTGCCTGGCGTTGGGGAGCGCAGCGGCGAATGCATCTGCCGAGTCGACATAGGGATGATCGTTTGTGCCGTTGACGATCAGCACGGGTAAGTCAGCCTGTGCGATGCCATCCCCGGCAAGTTGCAGCGGGTAGCCCTGCGGCCACATTGCCTCAGCGGAGCAGGCCAGCGCTTGCAGGTCGTTTTGTGGATTCGACTCGGCAAATCGACGCACGGCTCGGCCGACGGGATCTTCGACGGTGTCTCGATTCGGTGCGCGCAGGGCCGCAGCAATTGCCGCACCCTGGGCAGCGCTCTCAGGCGTTTCGTCACCGATTCCGCCCAGCACCATCGCGGTGAAACGTGCGGGGTGTTGGCCCAGCAGATGCGCACCCATGAACGCGCCCATGGAGTAACCCATGTAGTCACACCGTTCGACGTCCAGCGCGTCCATCACGGCCAGCACGTCGCGGCTCAACGCCGCGTAACCGTAGGGCGCGCTGACGTGCGGTTTGCTGCTCTTGCCGTGTCCTCGAACGTCAATCGAGATCAGCCGGCGCCACGGCGTAAGCGCGTCTATCCAGCCGGTATCGCGCCAGTTGTGTGCCGAGTCGGAACCCCAGCCGTGGACCAGCACCATGGCGGGCCCGGAGCCGTGCACATCGGCGTGAATGGCATAACCATCTGAGTCGATGAACACCGTTGGTCTAACCGGGCTTGGTTCCGTATGCCACGTAGAACTGCACATCCGCATCGGGCGGATGATATTCGAGCTGAAAATCGGCGGCGGCCTGCTGCAGCGGCTCGAAACCCGGGCGTCTGGCATCAGCCGCGAACGTCCAGCTCAGGAACCACAGGCGCAGCGATGGATTGGGCCAGTAGTTATCCATCGCGCCGTAGCGCCCGCCTGGCTTCAAGAGATCGAAGGACGCTGCGAAAACGTTCCGCCAGTCGGGTACCACGCTGAAGATCAGGGTGGCCATCACCGCATCTACGGGGCCTTCAACCAGCTGCGAAAGATTGCGGATGTCGCCGTGTATCAGCTCGAGCTGATCAGCATAACCCTGCGCTTCAGCCCTGCTTTGCGCCTGCGCCAGCATGTTTTCCGAAGCATCTACGCCGATGATTTTTCCCGTGGCGCCCACGCGGGCTGCCAGGTGGGGCTGATTCAGCCCGGTACCGCAACCCAGGTCCAGGACCGTGTCGCCCTCTTGCACGCCGATCCGGTCGATGCAGATCAGCCGGAAGCTGTCGGTAATTTCCGCCAGCTCTTTGTCGTAGCGTGCGGCGACGAAGTGATCGTAGAACCAGGACTTGACGGTCATATCAGATCAGCGCGTCCCACTTCTTCCACATGCGCATCGGCCCGGAAATCGGGGTGGTGGTCTTCTGAAAGTTGGGACTGGCCGAGTTGTTGCACCATCCAAGAGACTCGCTGTAGACCGTCGATTTGTCGGCAGAAACGCGTCGCACACCGCCCCAGAACTGGCAGGTGGCACAGAGACCGGCTTCGCTGGCGGGCGTTGCAATGCTGCCGGACGGAGCGCCGCCATGTTCCTTGGCAATGACGGGGACGCTGGCGGTTGCGATGAGACCGGTTGCAACAGCGCGCAGCGCGTTTCTTCGGTTCACTTTTTCAGGGGTCATCCCGGGATTCCTTTTGCTTGGTCAGATTTCTCCACGCTAGCACCGCGCAGGTGGTGACTCGAATCCGGAGTTACCCGTATCGCCCGCGCTAGACCTCAAAGAATCCTGGATCTAACATGGTTTGCAAGCAAACGTGAGAGGGAGAGAGATCATGGCTGCAGTTGTAGATGAAATTCCCGAGCATCTTCGAGGTAACGGCCGTCCCATCCAGGAAGAGCGCACGCTCACGGACCTGAAGGTCCACGGCACAATCCCGCCGGAGTTGAATGGTCGCTATGTGCGCAACGGCGCAAATCCGCTGAGCGGCACCAGCGCCCACCCGTTTTTCGGCGACGGCATGCTGCACGGTATTCGCCTGCGCGACGGCAAGGCGGAGTGGTATCACAATCGTTACGTGAAAACCCCGTACATCACCAATCCCGATGTCGACGTGCTCGATCCGTCGGTGATGATGGACATGAAGTCCTCCAAGGCAAACACCCACGTCGTGGGTCACGCCGGCAAGATCCTGGCGCTCGAGGAAGGCCACTTTCCGTACCACGTGGATGGCAATCTCGATACGGTCGGGCCGGTGGATTACGACGGTGTCTTGACCGGCTCGTTCACCGCGCATCCGAAAATCTGTCCGGTGACGGGTGAGATGCTGGCGTTCGGCTACTCAGCGATGCCGCCGTACCTGCGTTATCTGCGCGTATCCGCTGACGGCAAGCTCGTGCAGACGGAGGAAATCACCGTTGGCGGGCCGACGATGATGCATGACTTCAACGTCACGCGGAATTACGTGATTTTCATGGATCTGCCGGCTGTGTTCGACCTGAACCTGGCCATGAGCGGTGATATGCCGATCCGCTGGGATGATGACTATCCTGCGCGTCTTGGCGTCATGCCCCGCAACGGTAGTGATGCGGACGTCACCTGGTACGACATCAACCCGTGTTACGTCTTTCATCCGATGAACTCCTACGAAGAGGGAGACCACATCGTGCTGGACGTTGCCCGCTTCGATTACATCTGGCGCGACTCGTCGATGGATTTTCCGCCGCCGGTGCTGTGGCGCTGGACGATCGATACGAAGTCCGGTCAGGTCAAGGAAGAGCAGATTGACGACCGGCCCGGAGAGTTCCCGCGTGTGGCCGACAGCGTCGTTGGCCTCAAGCATCGTTTCGGTTACGAGATGGCCATGGCCGAGCGCGGCATCTTCGACGATGAGACGAAGCAGCGCGGCGCGATATTGAAGTACGACCGCGAAACCGGAACGCGTACGGATATCGAGTTCGGCAAAGGGCAGACGTGTGGCGAGCCGGTGTTTGCACCCGCCGCGAACGGTAAGGCCGAAGATGATGGCTACCTCATGACTTATCTCCACGACGCCGAATCCGACACCAGCCGCTTTGTCATCATGGATGCCGCATCGATGGACAATGAGCCGGTGGCGTCGGTTGAGCTGCCGCGCATTCCCAGCGGTTTCCACGGCAGCTGGATCCCGGCGTCGGTGGCAGATTGAGCCGGGAGGAGAGTATCAGTGTCCAGTGAAGAGCATGAAGTCGTTTCGATCTATCCGTTTACGGACGATGAGCGTGAGGAGCTCCTGAGCAAAGCCGGTGAGTGTGTCTTCAACTGGTCAACGAAGGATGGTTGGCCGGTTGGGGTAGTGCATGCATTTGTCTGGCGTGATGGGCGCGGCTGGATCACCTGCGGCGCGCACCGCCACAGAGTATCGGCAATCCGTCGCGATCCGCGCTGCTCGGTGGTGGTGAGCGGCGTGGCGGCGCCGAACGGCCCCAACGGTGCAATCACCTTCAAAGGGCGCGCCATCATCCACGACGACGAAGAGACCAAGCAGTGGTTCTACCCGGCGCTTGCCTACGGCCCCTACACCCGGGCTGGCAAGGAAGGCGAGATGACCGAAGAGGAGAAAGCCGCGGCGGACGGGTTCGTTCAGAGGCTCAACTCACCGCTCAGGGTAATCATCGAGATCGTGCCGGAAAAATGGATCATGCTGGACAGCGACAAGATGGCCAAAGACACGGCGGGTGAGCTCTCGGATGACGAGCGCGGCCCGCTGCTCGAAGCGGATGCCGAGCGCATGCCGAAGGAGCTCGAGCGCCGGGGTTTCGACAAATAGAGCCCGTGAGCCCTGCGGGGTCATATACGGGAAAGTAACGATAGTTGCGGTAGTGCCCGCGCGTAGACTGAGGGCCAATCTCTAAGAGTCAGGTGCAGAAAATGACCGAACCAACCAAGGTATTTGTCGTCCTGGATCCCACCCACATGGAGCAAGCGGCGCTCGAAGCCGGTGAGGAGATCGTTCGCACGTATAAAAACCAGCGGAACATGGACGCGGTGCTGCACCTTTATTGCTGCATCAACGGCGAATCCGTTGCGTTGATTCCAGATGACGATGAGGCTGCCTCCAGGCAGGCAACCCACGAGCGGGTCCAGGGGTGGCTCGAGCGGCTGGCTCTCGCGCCCAGGAACGAAGGGATCGAGGTGGACATTGAGGTGGAGTGGAACGACGACTGGCGCCACGCCATTCCGGCTGCCGCCGCCCGTCACAAAGCTTCGATTCTCGTCAAGAACATGACTCAGCACTCCCGCTTCGTGCGCCTGGTGCGCGAAACGTCGGACTGGACGCTGATTCGTGAATGCCATTGCCCGATGCTGCTGGTCAAAACCGGCCGGAAGTTCCAGATGGGCAACCTGCTGGTTGCGGTCAAGCACAGCCCGGACGATGAGACGTACGAGAAGGCCAACGACAATATTCTCTCGGCAGCAAAGACGCTGGCCGAAGATCTGGGCGCGTCCCTGCATGCAGTGACCTGTTACGAAGCGGCCGCAACCCGTCCCGACCCTCAGCGTTTTGCCGAACGCTGCGGTCTGCCCCGTAATCAGGTGTCTGCCCATGAGGGACCGCCGGAAAAAATCATAGCGGAAACCGCCGCGACGCACGGCAGTGATCTTCTGGTCATCGCGCGGGTGGCAAGGCCGGATACTCCCACTGCCGTAGGCAAAACGGCGCGCAAAGTGATCGATGAGGTCGACACGGAGGTGTTGGTCCTCCCCGTCGAGTCTTAGACAGCGCCAGCGCATATCCCGCCAGGCTGAAGCGGGCGGTGGTTCAGCCGCTCGCGTCCTGCTTTTCAGACAATGTCCTACAAAGGACGGCTTAACGCTGGTGTTAGCATGTCTACACGGCTACATGCAGCCGTGGCTGCATAGCGCCGCAATCCACTCACAACCTGGAGACGCGATGCACACGATTTGCATGCTGAGTCTGAAAGGAGGAGCTGGGAAGTCTACCGTCGTCCAATCGCTGGCGGTTTGTGCAGTACAGCATGGTCAAAAGACCCTCATCGTCGAACTCGATCCCCAAGGCACGCTGAAGAACTGGTCGAAACGCCGCGAAGCGGCTCAGCCGGAAGTGCTGCAGACTCTGCCTCAATCCATGGGAGACGTCCTCGAAAAAGCGCGCGCTGATTCAACGCACTGGGTATTCATCGATACCCCCGGTCACGATACGAGCACGGCATGCGCCGCCGCTGCTGAAGCTGACCTCATCCTCATCCCCTGCAAAATCCAGTCGATGAAAGACTTCGACGCCGTCATGGCAACCCTTGCTGAAGCCAACCGGGCTGACAAGCCGGCCTACGTTCTCATGAACCAGGTGCCGCCGAACTCGCCGAAGCTGGTGCGCAACAAGCAGGTCGAGATTCAACGCGAATACAACGTGGCGGTTCTTTCCAAGTATCTGTCGCGGCGCGCCGACTTCGAGTACTGCGACGACAAAGGGCTTTCTGCAGCGGAATTCAATCCCAACGGCGCGGCAGCGGAAGAGGTCGATAAGCTCTTTGCGCTCCTGCAGTCGATATTCATCGCTCAGGAACCGCAGCCGGCCCCGGCTGAGATTACCCCACCCGCACCGCGGCTCGTGGACGTGTCGGTCGGCAGACCGGTGAGCGTGGAGCTGCCGAGCGGCGAGGAAGAGCTGGAAGACCTCGGCTACTACCTGGAAGACCAGTTCAGGAGAATCAAGTGAACAAGCGCCCTCCCAGCAGAGTCGGTAAGAAGCCCGTTACCGCCTACATGAGCAAGGAGGAGCACAAACGTCTGCGGCGTCTGGGCCTTGAGCTCGACAAGTCGACGCAGCAGATCATCACTGAAGCGCTCGAAGACTACATGCAGAGGCACAAAGCCTGACAAGGCCTAGGTTGAAACGTTCCGTCGCCAGCTGGAGGGCAGGAACGGATAAAGGATCTGGCGGTTGAAACCTTCCGGTACTTCACCGCCGATGCCGAATTCAGAGGGCTGCTCTCCTTTTGGCATGTAGAACGTGCCGAAAAGCACGTCCCAGATCGGCAGATAGCTGGCGAAATTCTTTTCCAGACCTTCAGCTCGCGTCGTGTGGTGCCACCGGTGGAAGGTTGGGCTCGCCAGCGCGTACTTGAAAGGTCCGAAGCTGATCTTCACGTTGGTGTGGATGAACACCGAGTGGATGGCAAAGAACGGACCCCAGATGATGAGCGCCATGGGATGGAATCCCAGCAACAGCACCGGGCTTGCGGAGATGATCTGGGCGCCGATCTCGTTGATCGGATGCATGCGGGTGGCCGCCAGCCAATCCAGTTCCTCGGGTGAGTGATGCACTGCGTGGAAAGGCCATGCCGTGCTGGTGTGAAAAAACCGGTGTGACCAGTAAAGCAGGAAATCTGCCAGCACAAATGCCAGCACGGCCTGCAGGAGAAACGGCAGCTGGCTCAATGGACCGAAACCGCTGAAAAACTCCTCCGGCGTCATTCCCAGGATGATTGGCACTGGAAGCAATACGGCAAACACTGCCAGAGGGGAAAGCGATCGCGAAACAAATGATTGTACGCCATACCAGACGACGTCACTCCAGAAACCGCGCCGCATGATCCGGTAGCCACGCACTGACGGCCACATTCTCTCGAGGAAAATGAAGAGTGCCGGGAACACCAGCACGGCAAACAGGAGCGTCGTCAGTATTTCCTGCATGTTCTACTCGTTCTTACAGGGGGAACTGTACCACTGGGAACAGCCTGGCGTCAGGACTACGCGACGTATCGAGACGGGTCCCGAAACGCCGCTCTCATGCGGATTTATTCAGCGTTAAGGCGATGTTCATCTAGCCCTTGTTATCTTGTCAGCCAATGATTTTGCGATATTGCCAGTGAGCACCATGTCTCAATTTCGCTGAGAGGTCTTAACGGACCGACGGAAGTAACTGAGGAGCGTTTTATGAACACGTCAATGATCAAAGGCTTGATAATCGGTGGTGCGGTTGCCGCAGCTGGCGGCGCCGCTGGCTACAACATGGTCAAGGATACGGCCCCGCCGCTACCGCAGTTTGCGGAAGTCGTCAGCGTTGTGCCTGCTGTCACGCAGATTGCTGAGAACGAGGAAGTCTGCCGGGACGTTGAAGTGGTTCATCAGGAAACGCCGCGCGATCAGCGTCGCCTGGCAGGCACCGCAACCGGTGTTGCCCTGGGTGGTCTCATCGGTAATCAGATCGGCGGTGGCAACGGTAAGAAGATTGCAACCGTCGTCGGCGCCGTCGTCGGTGGTATCGCTGGTAACAAAGTGCAGGAACGGGCGCAGGCCGCCGACACCTACACGACCGTGGAAAGCCACTGTGAGACGGTTATCAACTACGTCGATGAAGTTGTCGGTTACGACGTCACCTATCGAATCGGCGAAGAAGAGGGTTCAATCCGCATGGACGAGGAACCTGGTGCAACCATACCCCTCGTCAACGGTGAGCTGCCGCTCGACGCCTGAGCCATCAGCGGTCTACACAGCGGGCGCGACAATCACGTTGCGCCCGCTTCTGTTTTGACCACTGAAAAACCATTCGCAACGTCGCAGCCGAAGTCTGGACACATCACCCGCTCACCCGGCGCAGTGCGCAGTACCTGAACAACCAGCTTACTGACGCACAACGTTGATGGTGGAGTCGATGTTTTCGCGGAGCGAAAACTCGGTAAGGTCGCGAAGCGACCGGCCTCGACGTTTTCCGCTTTGCGGAAAACTCGTTAAGGGAGCGAAGCGACCGGCCTCGACGTTTTCCGCTTTGCGGAAAACTCGTTAAGGGAGCGAAGCGACCGGCGGTGGCCAGAGACAGAATCGGACGGTTCGTCACGATGGCAACCACGTTGTGGCGACACAGTGTCGTCAGTCCTGCAGAAACTCGATTGTGGAATCGATGTTTTCCGCTTTGCGGAAAACTCGGTAAACGAGCGAAGCGAGTGGCTGGTGGCCAGAGACAGAATCGATCTGGCAACCACGTTGTGTCGACACTGTGTCGACAGAGAGGCCTTTCTAACCTCGAAACAGCAACTGAATGGATGGTGGCCAGAGACAGAATCGAACTGTCGACACGGGGATTTTCAGTCCCCTGCTCTACCAACTGAGCTATCTGGCCAGGATGTGCCGCGGCTCGGCCGGGCAAAAGAGCGGCGTATTAAAGCGGGGTGATCAGGCGGCGTCAACCTCTCAGTCTCCGGCGTCAGCGGAGCCCTCAGCCCCCGGTGCGACGTAACCCTCAGCGCGGTCGACGTCCTCGTTGGCAAAGTAGCGCCACATCTGCTCGGTGAGGTACTTGCGCGCTTCAGGATCGATGAGCTTCAAGTGTTTTTCGTTGATCAGCATGGTCTGCAGCGCTTGCCACTCCGTCCAGGCCTGCTTGCTCACCTCCTGGAAAATGCGCTCGCCGTTGGGTCCGGGTAGAGGCGGCGCCTCCAGCCCCTCCATCTCCTGCTGGTAACGGCTGCAGAAAACGGTGCGTGCCATTGTGGGATGCTCCCTGATTCAAATGCTGGTAGGCGCGTAGTGTAACGACCGCGTAGAATGACTGCATGTTGGAGCTGTCAGTCAATCAGCAGCGTTACGTGCAGCTTGCATTGGTGCTCGCAGGTGGGGTTGTCATCTGGCTGCTGCGCCCGGAGGCGGCGGACGAGCATTTCGGCTTCTGGTCGCTGTTACCCGCGCTCATCACCATCACTGTCTGTTTCGTCACGCGCAATGTGATCATCGCGCTGATCCTGGGAATTCTGGCCGGGGGGCTCATCATTGGCCGCGTCAACGTGCTGGATGCGTTCATCATCCCTGCCATTGCGACGGAGAACTACGCGCAGATACTGGTGGTCTATCTCTGGGCGTTGGGCGGTTTGTTGGGAATGTGGAATCGAAACGGCGGCGCGCGCTTCCTTGCACAGAAGCTCGCGGAGAAGTTCGTTTCCTCCCGGGTGAGCGCCAAGATGTTCGCCTGGACACTGGGGTTGGTGTTTCATCAGGGTGGCACCATTTCGACGGTGCTGGCGGGCACAACCGTGCGACCGATATCAGACAAGCACAGAGTCGCGCACGAAGAGCTTGCCTATGTTGTCGATTCCACGGCTTCGCCCATTGCTACCCTCATCCCGTTCAATGTCTGGCCGATCTACGTAGCGGGACTGCTGCTCATAGAGCCGCTTGCCGGGCTGGTCGACACGCCGGAAGATGGGGCCGCGCTTTTCCTGCAGGCGATACCGTTCAATTTCTACGCCATCTTCGCGGTGCTCATGACCCTCCTGTTCTCGCTCGACAGGCTGCCGCTGTGGCGCACACCCATGGCCGGGGTGGTAGAACGGGTGCAAGCGACCGGTGCGCTCGACCGCGATGGGGCAACCCCGATCATGAGCCCCGAGCTCACGGAAGAGAATCTGGCGCCGGGTTACCAGCCATGGGCCTGGGATTTCCTGGCCCCCATCAGCACGCTGATGGGACTCTGCATCGTGCCCTGGCTCCTGGGTGGCTCGCCCATGGTGTTCGAAGGCTTCGGGCTTGCGGTGATCGTCGCGGTCGTAACCAGCCTCATCCGGGGGATGAGCATCGCCGATGCCGTGGAAGCGATGGTCGGCGGCATCAAAGGGGTGACCATCGGTGCAATCATCCTCGGGCTTGCCGTGACGCTCGCCGCGGTGTCGTCCCAGCTCGGCACGTCGGTTTACGTTGTCGATCTCGTTGCAGGCGGGCTCGAGTCAGTGCCGTATATCCTGCCTGCCGTGCTCCTCGTCATCTGCATGATTGTGGCGTTTTCGATTGGCTCGTCGTGGGGCACCTACGCGGTGGTGTTTCCCATTGCGCTGCCGCTGGCGATGTCGCTATCCGCCGATCCGACCTACCTGCTCTTGAATTTCGGCGCCATTCTCGGCGGCGCGGTATTCGGCGATCAGTGCTCGCCGATCTCCGATACGACCATACTCTCCTCGCTGGCGTGCGGCTCGGATCTCATGGACCACGTGACCACACAGATGCCGCTGGCATTGATTGCCGCCGGCATCAGCGCCGTGCTGTATACGTTGATCAGCTTGTTTGTAGTGTGAAGTCGTCCGCGAGACTCGCGAGCAGACGTACCGCAGGTTTCGACAATCCCAGCCGCTCATTGCCGCCCTGCCACTCATCGGGAACCAGCCAGCGTTGCTCCGCGGTATCAGCGACGAGGCGCGGCTCGCGAGCCAGGTGCACGTACACCGGCTCGATGTGCAGATGGAAATGCGTGAACGTATGTCGGAACGCGGGTGCAATGTGAATGCGCTCCACGTCGTCGGGCGTCCAGCCCATCTCCTCGATGAACGTTTCAGGTTCCGTCTCTAGAGCCCGCTGCGGAGGATTCCACAAGCCGCCCCACAGACCGTCCAACGGCTGCTGCTCGAGGAGCACGGCGCCACTGGCAAGCGTTGCGACAAAAAAGCGCGCGTGGCGCTCGGGCTTGGCTTTGCTTGGTTTGCGTTCCGGGTAGTCTTCCGCCGTGCCCGCGGCGTATGCCTTGCACCGTTCCGCCACCGGACAGGCGTCGCAGTTGGGGTTGCGCCGGGTGCAGACCGTGGCGCCCAGATCCATGATCGCCTGGGTGTAGTCGGCAACGCGTGCCTCGGGCGTATGCTCATCAGCCTTTTCCCACAGCGTGCGGGCGACGCTGGTGGTGCCTGGATATCCGCTCACCGCGTGGAAACGGCACAGCACTCGTTTGACGTTGCCGTCGAGAATGGCTGCGCGGCGCCGGTGCGCGATGGCGCTGATGGCGCCCGCGGTGGAGCGGCCGATCCCCGGCAGGTCCTCGAGCGCGTCCAGCGCCAGCGGGAACTCGGCGTTGTATTCGCTGACGATGCGCTGCGCCGCCTTGTGCAGATTGCGAGCCCTCGCGTAGTAGCCCAAGCCGGTCCAATGGTGGAGTACCTCATCGAGGTCGGCGCGCGCCAGGCTTGCGACGTCCGGGAAGCGTTCCATGAAGCGCTGGTAGTAACCGATGACGGTGGCTACCTGAGTCTGCTGCAACATGATCTCGGACACCCAGACCCGGTAAGGGGTGATGTCCTGCTGCCAGGGAAGGTCTTTGCGCCCGGAGACGTCGAACCAGGCCAGGAGCCGTGTTGCGAACCAGTCCATGCGGCAGGTTCAGTCCTTCTCCAGCGAGCGGCCGAGGAGGTCGAGCAGGTCGCGGGCCGTCTCGCGATACTCCTCCGGGACTTTTTCGTCGATCTTTTCCTCGAGCTTGCTGCGCAGACCCGATTCGTCGTTGCGCTGCAGAGCGCGGGCAATCAGCCCGCGGGTTGCGTCCTGATCGAGGCGGCAGGTGGGATCGGCGCTCGACCCCCGGCAGCGAATGGGTATGGGCGTGCCGGCGAGCAGCGGGTTGATTTCGAACGGGCTTTCTTCACCCTCGGCGGGTTCGTGGATGGTCACGTTGCCCAGGAGGTCCAGCGTATCGTCCAGGTAGCTGTACTCACCTTCGGCATCGACGCTCATGTTGTCGAGGGCAAATGCCAGCTGCTGCCGGGTGCCATCGATCATCCAGCGACCGGTGAAGTGCTGGTACTCCCAGAGATCCGGCCAGCTTGCAATGCTGTCGGACTGCTGCGTCAGCTGGGCGATGCGCATGAGCTGGGTTTTGATTTTCTCGATGTTCAGCTGGCCCTGTCCGCCGTCGAATTCGCTGGCGCCGCGCACGGAGGCGGCAAGCTCCGCCGGCGTATTGCCCCGCAGGGTCAGGCTGCTGTTGGCGCCAATATGAGCTATCCATTGCAGCCGCTGATCGGACCAGTCGAGCAGCCGCTGGCTGTCGACGTTGGTGATCTCGGGCAGCACCGTCCAGGCGATCGGCTGTGCCATCGTATCGATGCTCACTTCTACGCGCGCGTTACCGTCGAGAAAGTCCCGCACCTCGAGCAGCGTATCGAGCTGACCGGCCACGTTGCCGAATTCCAGCGTAGCGTCGGTGAAGGTTTCCGTGCCCACAACGAGTCTCGTGAGACCGCACGTACCGCTGAAGTCGAACGCGTGCAGGGTGGCTATGGGCAGAATGTCGTCTTCGCCGGCGGGCGGGGTTGCCTCGGGAGTGACCGCCGCGGTGGTCACGTCAGCCTCGCAGACGCCATCGCCGAGATCCGATGTAATGCGTGTATCGGCAAACGTGATCCGTTCACGGCGGTCAGCCGTTGAAGGGTGGTAGGTGACCAGGCCCTCGAGCTTCGCGTTCAGGGGGACAGGTTGCTCCTCGTCTTCGGCGACCGCCGCCGTGTATGTGGCATCCAGGAACAACGGGGCCGGGGCGCCGGGCTGAAAGTCCTGTAACGTGAGCGACCGCAGTTCCGTGGTGGATTCAGCGTCGTCGATGCGGGTAGCGGTGAGCGTCAGCTCGCTCACCTGCCAGCGCTCGATGTCTTCCCACATGGCGGAGAGGTCCATCTGCAGATCAATTGCGCTGGCTTCGATGGTGCGTTCGTCATCCCGCGCCGTGAGGTCCTCAATGTGCAGGATAAGCGGCGGCCACAGTTGCCAGGTGACGTCGCCACCGATGGTGACCGCGTAGCCGCTGTTTTCGCTCAAGAGGGTTTCGAGCTCGGGTTTGAGGCGGTTGGCGTCTTGAATCCACACGCCAACGACAATGGCTACCGCGATGGCGGTCACCAGAAGAATACCGAGCAGGCGGCCAATCAGGCGCACGGGTGTCCTAGAGCGGAAAAGTTGCGCTGATTATAGAGTCTTATGGATGACGGGTAGCTGAACGGCGGAACAATTTGCTGCTGGGCAGGTGCTGGGTCCATATGGTGCGGGGTTTGCCGCGGCCTGACCAGCTGCGAACCTGCCGATCGAGGGCCTTTTCGGCCGCTTCCATGGAAGCGTACGGGCCCACCGCGTCATTGCCGCGGGCACGGTAGTACCAGCTGCCATCATCGCCGCGATAGATACGCTCGTTCACGATGTCTACTTCCCCCAATCCTTGATGCTCGGTCGCCCCGCGACCGTACTGATCCCAACTGACAAATCGGGGTGCATTGCACCATAATCCGCACAATCGGGTGTATCTCCTTTGTAACGACTATGATACGCCGATAGTGGGCAGAAAAAACAGGAATGTTGTCAATTTAGTTCGATTATGAGTGTAGACACCTTTGATCCCGGCGCGCTCAACGCGCCAATGGACGAAACGACCGTCGAGGAGCTGTGCCGCGTGGCGCTCGAGTTTGACGGCGAGCAGCTGGATTTGTCCGAGCTCGAAATTCGGCGGTTTGCACCGCTGGTGACCCACGCGGACTGGGCGGAGCGGGCGGGTGCGCTCAGTGACGAGCAGCTCGTTGCCCTGATCCGTGTGTTTACGGTTGGTGAAAGAGACCACAGCAGCTGGCTTGCGGGCGACAAGTCCGCGGTCATCGCGCTCGTGCGCGCGCTCAAGTCCCGCGGCGCGTTCGACACTGAGCTCAGCCGCTGGATCAAGGCGCACACCGACAACAAATTTCTGCCGCATGGCAGTCTCATGGACCGGCTCTAGCGCGGCAATCGTTGCGCTTACCGCTGCGTGTACAGCGGCGTGAAAGCCGCTAGAATCCGCACCCTCTCTCGCCGCAAGCAACAAGGCAGGCACAATGACTCAGGCGCGCACGGCAAGCGTGACACGCAATACCGCTGAAACGCAGATTGAGCTCAGCCTCAATCTGGACGGCGGCGGCGACAGCGAACTCGTGACGGGATTGCCGTTCTTCGATCACATGCTCACGCAGATTGCGCGGCATGGCCTCATTGATCTCAACATCAAGGCCACCGGCGACCTCGAGGTGGACGCGCACCACACGGTGGAAGACGTGGGCATCGTGCTGGGACAGGCTTTCGCCGAGGCGCTGGGTGACAAAACCGGTATCTATCGCTACGGGCACGCGTACGTGCCGCTCGACGAAGCGCTCTCGAGGGTGGTGGTCGATCTGTCAGGCCGCCCCGGCCTCTTTTATGACGTCGACTATACCCGCGCGCGCATTGGCGATTTTGACGTTGATCTCCTGCGGGAGTTCTTTCAAGGATTCGTCAACCACGCCATGGTCTCGCTGCACCTGGATAACCTCAAAGGGGTCAACGCGCATCACCAGGCGGAAACGCTCTTCAAAGCCTTCGGCCGGGCATTGCGCATGGCGGTTGCACCGGACCCGCGCATGAGCGGCGTCGTGCCTTCTACGAAAGGCAGCCTCTGAGCCGTGATTCTGATTCCGGCCATCGACCTGAAGGAAGGCAAGTGCGTGCGTCTGCGTCAGGGGCGCATGGATGACGCCACGGTCTTCTCTGACGATCCGGTAGCCATGGCGGCACACTGGCGCGCGCAGGGCGCCCGGCGTCTGCACGTCGTCGACCTCGATGGTGCTTTTGCGGGCCAACCGAAAAACCGTGATCTGGTTGAGCGCATGGTGGATGCCATGGGTGACGTGCCGGTGCAGGTTGGCGGGGGCATACGCACGATCGAGATTGCTGATGCGTATCTGAGCGCGGGTGTGGACGCGGTCATCGTCGGCACCAAAGCCGTCGAAGATCCTGAATTCTTGAGTGCCGTGGCGAATGCGTACCCGAACCGGGTGCTGTTCGGGCTCGATGCCCGGGACGGCAGAGTGGCGACCGACGGATGGGACAATACCTCGACCCAGACCGCAGTTGCCCTCGCATCTGCTGCGGCTGACCTGCCGCTGGCGGGCGTGGTGTACACCGATATCGAGCGCGACGGCATGATGAGCGGGCTCAACGTAGAAGCAACCCGTGCGCTCGCCGCAAGCTCCGGGCTCGGGGTCATCGCGTCAGGTGGGGTGACCAGCCTTGCCGATCTCGAAGCGTTGAAAGCCGCCTTCAGCGACCGGCCGGAGCTTCTGCTTGGTGCAATTACCGGCCGGGCGATATATGAGGGGACACTGGAACTGCCGGCCGGGCAAGCACTACTGGACGGCTGAACCGCGTCTGGCGCGCGGCAAGATCAGCCGCGCGGACGAGCTCTATATCACCAGGCAACTCTGCCAGCCGATTGTCCAGGTAGCTGAGACTCAGATCGTAAGGATGACCAATGAGCACTGCGTGGCCCTGCTTGCGCGCGCGGTTCAGCGCCTTTTCGAAAGCGGCGTGGACGGCAGCCGCGGTCCGCTCGTGATCCAGAAATACGTCCCGGCGCAGCGACGGCACGCCAAGTTCCCGCGCGACGTCGAGCGCTACCGTGTCGGCGGTGGTGCGGGAGTCGAGAAAGAAAAGCCCGCGTGTCGACAGCGTCCGCATCAGGCGGCGCATGGGCGCATCGTGCGCGGTCAGGAGGCTGCCGGTGTGGTTCGACAGGCCAATGTGAGCCGGCACGGCGTCCAGCGCTGCGCTCAGGGCGGCATCAAAGTCCTGTTCCTGCATGGCGAGCTTCAACGTGCCGGTTTCCTCCCGGGCATGCGGTGAAGCATGGGGTTCCATGGGCTGATGGACGATGACGTCCTTGCCGAGAAGCGTGGCGTATTCGACGAGGGTGCTGGTATGCGGGGCGAAGGGCAGTACGGCGATGGTCACCGGACCGGGCAGGTTGATGGCGCGTTCCCCCCGCGCCTTGTTATAGCCTACATCATCTATCACCACCGCGAGTTCAGCTGCGTTGACCAAGCCGGGCAACGTCAGCACCCACAGCAGTGAGAGGCATCCATGTAGCCGTCTCAGACTGTGATCCTAAGGTTTGCGGACCTGCCGGGGAGTGTAGTGGCTGACGATGTGCAAGTAAACGGTTGCGCGAAGTTTTCGCCGCTAACGACCGATTTCTGTGGTCGGCTTCGGTCTAGAGGCGCGCCTGCAGACTGTTGTCCTCTGTTGCTTTGAGCAGCGTGAGGGCTTCGCTCAGGAGCGCGTCGTCTTCGCCGTCGAACGGAAAGTCGGGCTCGATGCCGGATTCGTGGATCGAACGACCGTTCGGGGTGAAATAGTAGGCCGTGGTGATTTTGATGGCCTGATCCTGATGCAGCGGCAGAATCGACTGCACGGAGCCTTTGCCGTAGCTCTTGGAGCCCATCAGCTGCGCGCGGCCATGGTCCTGCAACGCGCCGGCGACAATTTCAGATGCTGAAGCGGAGCCCGAGTTGATGAGAACAACGATCGGCATGCCGCCGAGAACGTCCCCGCGTGTGGCCCGGTATTTGGCGTAGCTCGATGCCAGGCGACCTTCCGTGTAGACGATGAGGCCTTCTTCGAGGAAATGATCGGCCACCTCAACGGACGACTGCAGCGTGCCACCGGGATTGTTGCGCAGATCCAGCACCAGGCCTTTGAGCGGCGTCTCGGCTTCATCACCGAGGTCCGTCAGCACCGCAGCCGTGTCGCGACCGGTGCTGGTTTGAAACTGGGAGATGCGCAGATACGCAAATCCGGGCTCCAGCAGGCGTCCTCTTACGCTGGCAATGGCAATCGTATCGCGCGTCAGCGCAACGTCTCGCGGCGCGTGATCGTCGCTCTTGACGGTGAGCGTCAGCGTGCTGCCCGGCTTGCCGCGCAGCGTGTCGATCAGCGCGTCGAGCTTCAAGCCTTGCACCGGCGCGTCGTTGACGCGGGTAATGCGATCACCTGCCTTCAGGCCGGCGCGCGCGGCAGGCGTGCCGTCAATCGGCGCGATGATCGTGAAGTACCCATCGACCAGCCCAAGCTCGATACCGATGCCGCCGAACTCACCGCTCGTGTTGGCCTGCAGGGCTTCGAACGCCTTGGCGTCGAGGTATCCGGAGTGATCGTCCAGGCTCTGCATCATGCCTTCGATGGCATAGTTGAGGAGCTCCTCTTCGCTGACCTCCTCGACGTAGTTGTCGCTCACCTGGCGCAGCGCCTCCGACAGCGTCGCCGAGGGATCGGCGGACGTGGTGTCCCGCGTCAGAATATGCGCCAGCACCCCGAGGGAAATACCGGTAACAATACTGACGATAATGCCAATCAGTGTGAGGGGTCGAAGGGTCATGAATCGAGTGTGTCAGGTTACTCTGGAATTTGACAGCAAATGTCGCCGATAGTGTGAAACGCGTACGACACCGGGTTTACGGCGGTATCGGCATCTCCTCGCTGTCGACCGTGCGCGCCGGGATGAAGCGCTGTGCAGGCTCGCTGGTGCGCACCTGCTCGAGCCAGATGAGGCCATCGTAAGGTTCGCTGTTACCCCGCGTGCCGAGAAAGTCGAGATCGCCATCACCATCGAGATCCCGCGCCAGCCATTTGTCGTACATGCCGCGTTTGCGCCGCGAGACATCGTGTTGCTGCCAGGGCTGACCCGCCGCGTCGGCGCCGGGGTTGGCGAACCAGGTGATCCGTCCCAGCGGATCGGTGACGGCAACATCAGCGCCGTCGGCATCCCTCGGCCCGCGGCTGTAGGCGCCGGCAAACGCGTCGAGATCCCCGTCGCCGTCGATGTCCGCGAGGCGCACGGAAACGAGCTGGTCCGGCGGCGTGTAGCCAAGCACGTGGGTTTTCCAGGGGTCTGCCGCGTTCGCAGGTGCGGCGAGCCACAGGAGATAACCGCTCCAGGCGGTGCTCACGATGTCGGTGCGGCCGTCGCCGTTGAGATCCGCGTAGTCCATGTTGAATCCGGTGAGCGCGGCGTTGGCGGGTTTGCCTTCCGCAACGATTGCGTGCTCGGTGAAACGAAACGCGCCGCGGTTTTCCAGCCATGCGATGCGCCCTTCGCCGCGCGAGCCGATCACAACGTCGACATCGCCGTCACCGTCGAGGTCGACGGGCTCGGAGTTGATGGGAATTCGCACCTGGCTCAGCATCCGCTCCTTCCACTCTGCGCCCGCCAGCGGATTCTCGGGTAGATGGTAGAGCGAGATGTTCAGAGGCGCTGGCGTGTCGAGCGCCGGATTTTGCGCTCCCTTGTTGGGCGCAATCACCTCGACGCGGCCGTCACCGTCGAAATCGGCAAAGAACGCGCGAATGTAGGAGCCGCGGCCGGTCGTTACGGGTGGGATGGTGCGCGGCCAGCTTGTCGTCCGCGCATTCTTACCCGGGTTCTGGAAGTAGATGAGGTGGGCAAGCTCAGCGGCGACCACAACGTCGGGATGACCGTCGCCGTTGGCATCGGCAATGGCCACATCCTCAGCCGCGGCCGCTTCGGCGCCGGAGGCGAGCGTCGTCAGCGTCCAGGTGTCGGGATCGGCGCTGCCCCAGGCAATGCGGACGTGGCCAATCGGTTTGCCGTCGTAAGTAGTATCCGATTCGTGCACGGACACCACGTCCTCGAAACCGTCACCGTCGAGATCGGCCATGGCCAGTCCGTCGCTGCCGGTGAGGTCGAGATTCCCCAGCTCACTGTCGTCGATCCGGTGTTCGCGCCAGCTGATATAGGCGCCGTCCGCGCTTTGCGCGGCGGTGAGCTTATGCGCCACGGGCGCGTCGGCGTTTGCAGGAAAAGGGATTGCGGCGAGCGGCGCAATACAGACCAGGATTGTAAGCATTGGTTTCCCCTAGCGGTTGACCCAGGAAATGGGATCCTTGGGCTGACCTTTGTGGCGAACCTCAAAATATACGCCGGTATCCTTCTTGCCGCCGCTGTTTCCGGCCGCGGCGATGACCTCACCGCTCTCCACCCAGTCGCCGACCTGTTTGTACAAAACGTCCGCATGACCGTACAACGTCATGTATTCGCTGCCATGATCGAGAATCGTGAGGAGCCCGAAACCGCGCAGCCAGTCGGCAAATATCACGCGGCCCCGGTACACCGCCGTCACCGGCGTACCCTCGGATGCCGCGATGTCGATGCCGTGCCAGCGCAGCCGCCCGTCAGCGCGGGCGCTGCCGAAAGCATGACGAATCCTGCCTTGTGTGGGCATCGGCAGGCTGCCTTTGGCGGCCGCAAACGCGGTGCCGTCGAGCTCCGTGGCCCGGCGTCTGAGCTCCGCCAGCAGCTCTTCCAGCCGCACCCGGTCTTTTTCGAGTCGTTCAAACTCGGCAGTTTTGGTTTCAGTCTCGGCATCGAGCTGATCAATGAGCGTGGCGCGGGACTGGCGGTCGCCGGCGAGGGTCTGCTGCTCGGCGACGAGCTCAGCTTGCTGCTCCTGCTGTTTTTCCTGCTGAATCGTGAGCGCCTGGCGGTTGTCCTCGAGCGCGGCAAGCGTCGCCTGATAGTCGGCCAGCGCCTCCAGGCGCGACTCGCTGAAGTAGCGGTGATAGCGGATCATGCGCGCGAACTCGTCAGGCGACTCCTGGTTGAGAAGCTGCTTCAGGAAGTCCTGACCGGTCAAACGGTAGGCCGCCGCTACGTGTTCGGCAATCAGTTCCGCCTGCACCTTGCGCTGCTGGTTGAGCGTTTCCTCATGCGCGCGTAGCGACTGCATCTCCTCGTCGGTGGCCTGCACGGTGGCGCGTATGTCCGTAACGGCCTGGTTCAGACGGGCAATGTCGCGATCCTGACGCTGCAGGTCCACGAGCCAGATGGAGCGGCGCTTTTCAGCTTCCGTGAACCACTCGGTGAGCGCATTCAGGCGCTCGAGCGTCGCTTTCAGCTGGGCAGCGGTTTCGTCAGCGTTGGGGGTCGCGGCAACGGCGGACAGGCCGAGCGTACCAAGGACACATACACACAGTGCCGCGCGCAGCCCTGCGGTCAATTAGGCACTCTGCCGTGTGTCGATCGTAACCAGCGACCGGCCGGTCATTTCCGCGGGAATTTCCATGTGCATCAGATCAAGGAGGGTGGGCGCAACGTCGGAGAGGGTACCCTGCTCGGCAAACGTCACTTCCTGCGGTCCAATGTAGACAAGCGGCACCACGTTACTGGTATGCGCGGTGTGTTCCTGGTCGTTGGCCTCGTCGCGCATCTGCTCGACGTTGCCGTGGTCGGCCGTGATGAGCATCTGTCCGCCGGTCTCCTCAATGGCCTGAGCCAGGCGCGCAAGGCAGGCATCGAGCGTGCTGACCGCGCTGATGGCCGCCTCCATCTTGCCTGTATGACCAACCATATCGCCGTTGGCGTAGTTGCAGACGATGACGTCGTAGTCGCCGGAGCGGATTGCTTCTTCGAGCTTGTCCGTCACCTCGGGGGCGCTCATCTCGGGCTGCAGGTCATAGGTGGCGACTTTCGGCGACGGGATGAGCAGGCGATCTTCGCCGGGGTAAGGTTGCTCTACGCCGCCCGAGAAGAAGAACGTGACGTGGGCGTACTTTTCGGTTTCCGCG
>JAAUXY010011799.1_pt1 | contig 28893 bp, 26 predicted proteins | sample 7278121 | NCBI WGS metagenome assembly JAAUXY01 (sample SAMN14350117, study PRJNA611818) | marine sediment metagenome | isolation source: surface marine sediment (1.8m) | place: French Polynesia: Moorea | collected 2018-08 | reverse complement strand
GTTGAACGGTACGCCGAGGAAGATGTCGCAGCTCCGCTGATAGAGCTGGCACGACAGCTTGCCGTCCGCGACGTAGAACTGGAACAGCATGTGGCACGGCGGCAGTGCCATGTTGTCGATCTCGGAAACGTTCCATGCGCTGACGATCATCCGGCGACAGTCCGGCGTCTCCTTGATCTGCCGCATCACGTCGCTGATCTGATCGATCGTCTCGCCGTTCGGCGTAGGCCAGCTGCGCCATTGCACGCCATAGACCGGTCCGAGCTCGCCGTTCTCGTCGGCCCACTCGTCCCAGATGCGTACGCCATTCTCCTTGAGATAGCCGGTATTGCTGTCCCCCGACAGGAACCAGAGCAGTTCGTGGATGATCGACTTGACGTGCAGCTTCTTCGTCGTGACCAGCGGAAAACCCTGGCTCAGGTCGAAGCGCATCTGATGGCCGAAGACGCTCAGCGTTCCGGTGCCCGTGCGGTCCTCCTTGCGGAATCCTTCGTCGCGGACGAGCCGCATCAGGTCGAGGTATTGCTGCATGTCAGGCCTTGGCCTCCGTTGTCGTCGAACGATAGGCGAGGTAGATCAGCGCCCCGCCTCCAATAATCATCGGTGTCGTCAGTACCTGCCCCATCGTCAGCCAGTCGAAGGCCAGGTAGCCGTTGTTCGGCAGGTGCGTGTCCGGCATGCGGAAGAACTCGATGAAAAAGCGGAATACGCCGTACAACAGCAGGAACAGCCCTGAGATGGCCCGATAGGGTCGCGGCTTCGCCGAGTACCACCACAGGATCGCGAACAGGACGAAGCCTTCCAGTAACGACTCATACAGCATGGACGGGTGCAGGGGTGGCGTCATCGCGACATCGGGCGCGAGGCCCAGTTTTCGCTGGCACAGGTCGAAGCGATTGACGATGCCCTCGCAGCGAACCTGCATGGCCCACGGCAGGTTGCCGGCCGGCCCGCCCCATAATTCGCCGTTGATGAAGTTGCCTATGCGACCGAAGCCGAGACCGAGCGGTACCAGCGGCGCAACGAAATCCGTGACGGCCCACATCGGCTGCTTCAGTCGACTGCGTCCGAACCACCACATGGCCAGCATGACGCCGACCAGACCACCGTGAAACGACATGCCGCCTTCCCAGATTCTGACCAGGTACCAGGGGTCTTCGGCGAGCTGCGTCCAGCCATAGAAAAGGATGTAGCCGAGTCGGCCGCCGGCGATCACGCCGATCATGCCGTAGAAGATCAGGTCGTCGACCTGCGCGGGACCGATGATAGAGTCCGGTCGCCGGCAGCGTCGCCTCGCCAGCCACCACGCGAACAGGAAAGCGATGACGTAGGTCAGTCCATACCAGCGTACCTTGGCAGGACCGATCGAAAAAATGACCGGGTCGAAATCCGGGAAAATGAGCATGGACGACAGTCACGAATTAGAAGCGCGTAGTCTACCATCGCGCTGCGCTATAGTGGCCTCCCAAAAACAGCCCGACCATCGCTGACCCAGACAAGGAAACCCAGAATGCCGAACCGTCTTGCCACTGAGACCAGTCCGTACCTGAAGCAACATGCCGACAATCCCGTCGATTGGTATCCATGGGGCGACGAGGCTTTCGAGCTCGCGAAAAGTGAAGGTAAACCCATCCTGCTGTCTGTCGGCTACTCGGCCTGCCACTGGTGTCACGTCATGGCGCACGAGTCGTTCGAGGATGACGACGTCGCCCGGCTGATGAATGAACTGTACGTCAACGTCAAGGTCGATCGGGAAGAGCGGCCGGATGTGGACAAGATCTACCAGACGGCTCATCAACTGATTACGCAGCGACCGGGCGGCTGGCCGCTGACGATGTTCCTGACGGCAGACGATCGGCGACCGTTCTTCGGCGGCACTTACTTTCCGAAGGACGCACGTTACGGCATGCCGGCTTTCGGCGAGCTCTTGCAGAGCGTCGCCCGCTATCACAGCGAACAGCGCGAGGAGATCGATACCCAGGGCGATCGACTGCTCGAAGTCTTCGACAAGCTCGAACCACCGGCAGCACCCGAAGGCTTCGAGTTGAATCGTGAGCCGGTCGACGGCCTGGTTCAGGCGCTCGCACAGACTTTCGATCGCGACTACGGCGGCTTGGGTAAAGAACCCAAGTTCCCGCACCCGGCGACCCTGTCCGGTCTGCTGAGACGGTGGCGCGCGACGGCCAACGACGCCGAACCCGACCTGGACGCACTGTTCATGGCGACGCTGACCTTGTCTCGCATGGCGGACGGTGGCCTGTTCGACCACCTCGGCGGCGGTTTCTGCCGGTATTCGGTGGACCGCTACTGGCAGATTCCTCACTTCGAGAAGATGCTGTACGACAACGGACCGCTGCTGGCAGCTTATGCGGAAGCCTACCTCGCCACCGGCGACATTCACTTCGGCGAGATCGCCGGCCAGGTGGCGGACTGGATGCTGACGGACATGCAGGCACCCGACGGAGGTTTCTATTCGACGCGCGATGCGGATTCCGAGGGCGAAGAAGGCCGTTACTACGTCTGGACGCCGGACGCGGTTCGAGAATTGATCGCGGACCGGGACTACGACCTGTTCGCGGCCAGGTTTGGCCTCGATGAGCCGGCCAACTTCGAGGGCCGGTGGCACTTGAGCGTTCGACGGGACATCGAGTCGCTGGCCAAGGACTTTGGCGTGACAAGAAGCGCCGTGTCAGAAAGCCTCGATCGGTCCCGTGAGGTCCTGCTCGCCGAAAGGGCGAAACGCGTCGCGCCCAGCCGCGACGAGAAGCAGCTGACCAGCTGGAACGCGCTCGCAATTCGCGGCCTCGCGATCGCGGGCCGCGCGTTGCATCGCACAGAACTGGTCGATGCGGCGGCTGACGCCGTCGACTTCATCCAGAACACGCTGTTCGTCGACGGTCGCCTGCTGGCGAGCTACAAGGACAGTCGCGCGCGCTTCGATGCCTACCTGGACGACTATGCGTTCCTGGTTGACGCGGTGCTGGAGTTGCTGCAGGCACGCTGGTCGACATCCAAGCTCGAATTCGCGATCACGCTCGCGGATACGCTGCTGGAACGCTTCGAGGATCGCGAACGTGGCGGTTTCTATTTCACGGCCGACGATCATGAAACCCTGATCCACCGGACGCGGCCGATGGCCGACGAAGCGCTGCCGTCGGGCAACGGCATCGCCATCTTTGCGCTACAGCGACTCGGCTTCCTGCTCGGAGAGACCCGCTACCTGGACGCCGCGGAGCGGGGCCTGAAGGCGGCCTGGAGCGCACTGTCTGAGTATCCGCATGGGCACGTGACGCTGCTCAATGCCCTAGACGAGTACACGGTACACCCCGAGGTTATCGTCATTCGCGGCGAGAAGGACGAGGCACAGCGGTGGAGTGAATCGGCCGCGCGGCTGTATGCCCCGGCTCGCCTGGTCTATGCGATACCGTCAGGTGAACAGGGACTGCCAGGCGCTCTGAACGACCGGGCTGCCCGCGACGGCGAGACACTGGCCTATCGATGCGTCGGGACGCACTGCGAGTTACCCGTCGCTACGTGGGAAGCGCTCGCGTCTGCGATCAGCGGCAGTTAGCTCGGCGGATCACCGGCATTCAGGTACCGATATCGCTGCGCTGCCAGCCCTGCTCGGTCCGGCGGATTTCGTAGGCCGGCCAGTACTGGTTGTCGAGTCGCAGCGTGATGACGTCGATCGAACCGTTCCACGACACGGTCTTGATACGAATCGAATCCTGGTCGCCCTTCTCCGATACGATGTCGACGAAGGCCTCGAGATCCGGAATCGGGGTCTCGTCAATCTCGACGACTCGACGACCGGCCCACAGACCGTAGCGCGTTGCCGGCGAGCCGTAGCTGAAGAAGGCGACGTAGACGCCGTAGGGCACGACGCCGCGCTGCGCAGCCATCGCGCGATGCGGATTCTGCAACAGTGCGCCGGCCCATGACACGGCGTGGTCGATGCCGTCTCCACTGAGCTCTGCCGTCTGAATCTCGATGTCCTGCGCACTACCGTCTCGCCAGACGGTCACGTTGACGGACGGTTTCTGCACGGCAGTCTCGAGTTCGCGATACGACGTCACAACCTTGCCGTCGACGGCCAGCAGCATGTCGCCGTTCTTCAACAGGCGAGAGGCATCGCTGCCGGCGACGATCCGGGATATGGACAGCGCGCGGCGCTTGACGGGGTTCGCTTTTTCGAGACGCTCGAGCCACTCTTCGTCGACCCCCATATTCCGCGCAGCGAACAACGGTGCGTAAACGAATTCCGCCTCCAGGGAATAGAACGGGTCGCCGCTTCGTGCCTTGTCGACAAATTCCATGACGAGGTCGGCACCGACGCCGCGACTGAACTGGCCCGCATCGCCGCCCGACGCGACGAAACTCGACCACAGCGCCAATACGCGGCCGCGCTTGTCGACCATGACGCCGTCAAAGTCGTTCGGCGGATTGACGAGCCCGATACCCTCGATGTTCGAATCACGGAAACGCAGCGTCCTCGACAGTGGCAACACCATCGCATCGATGGAGGCGACCTTGCTCTCCTGGTAGACCAGCTGGTGGTCCGGTTTCTTGCCGACGACCAGCAGGTCATCACCGCTCTTGAGCGGCGTCGGGTTAAACGTGGCGGCCTTGACCGGCGTGTCTCCGATACTCGCGGGATCGTAAGAGACGATGGCGAGGTTGTGCAGCGGATGCAGCTGCTCGACCTTGCCCCTCACCTCGAGTGAGCCGGCGAATGTCACGGTAACGTCGCCGATGGCGATCGGCACGGTGTTGCGGTCGACAACCACATAGCCGCGCTCCGTATCGACGACCAGCCCCGTGCCGTAGTAGTGACGATCGGCTACGCCGGACAGCGTGTACGGCAGGTCGAAGGTAACGACGACCAGCGATCTCGAGATCGCGCGAACACGCGGATCGTCATGACGCGTGAACTGTGTGCTGCCCACCGCCTCGGGCTTCGGCGCGGGTCCGTCGGCCAGCGCGCGACAGGGCCAGACGCCGGTCGTGTCATCGCGTGTGCAGTATCGAGACGGAAACCAGGTCCGGTCCATCTCGAACGGGCGCAGAGTACTGTTGTTCGGGTTGTCCATCGTAACGAAACGAACCTGGGCCCGTTCACCGTCCGCAACTCCCGCCAGGGCCGCTTCGAGATCGTCGATATTCCTGATCTCTTCGCTTGCGAACTCGGTGATGACCGCGCCCCGGGGAATCGCCGCCTTCGAAAACAGGTAGCCCGGGTTGGCGACGTAGGCGCCCTCGACCGGCAGGTTGTAATGCCTGGCCTGCTGATACGACAGGTTGTTGACCGTTGCGTCGCCGAACTCGAGGTAGGCCGATGGCGTGATCGCATGCAGATCGTCGACGACGATCTCATGCTCGACCGTCCGGCCACCCCGCTCCACTTCGACGGTGATGGTCTCGCCGACGCGTTCGTCGAGCTTGGCAGCCAGAGGCACGAACTGCGTGATCAGTTCGCCGTCGATTCTTATCAGTATATCGCCCGGTGACAGCTTGCCGGCGGCCGCCGAACCCGGAATCACCTGTCGCACCGTCAGCATGCCGGTCTGCTCCGGAAACGTCGATCGCGCCAGTCGCTCGGACGTATCCTTCAGCCCGAGCCGGGTGAGCTCGTCATAGGGTTTGTTCTCGAAGGTCGTCTGCAGCGTTCCGCGAGTCACCGGCTGTTCCGACTGGATCAGTTTCTTCGCCCTTTCCACACGATCGAGGGGCAGGAAGAAACTGCTGGCCGCCGAGTTGTTCGCGCCGGCGTTCAGCGCGACGACTTCGCCATCGATGTTGACGACGGGAGAGCCCGAGGAGCCGCCCGACGTGCCGCTGGCGGCCTGCAGGTAGAAGGTGTTGAAATCGTTGTACTTGCCGCGTCCATAGTCGGGCGCTTTGCGGTCCAGTCTCGCGATCGTGCCTGCCAGGATCGACAGCTGTTCCCCGGCATCGTTGCCGATGACGCGAATCTCGCGACCGATGCTGGCGCCGTCCGGCGACAGTGGCAGCTCGGCGGGCTCGATGTACTTGAGCGCTTCGGGATCGTAGCGATAGAAGCCGAAGTCATGCACCGGGTCACGGTAGACGGGCGTCAGCCGCACCTCTTCATTGTTGCGAAAAACCGCCTCCGCGACGACCGGGCCGGGCGTCACGACGTGTCGGTTGGTCAGGATGAGTCCCTGCTCGGCATCGACGACGAAGCCGGTCGCCTGGCTGGACGAATTCCACTCGGTGTCGAACGCGCGAGTGGCATCCACGCGGATCGATACGACACCGGAAGAGATGCGCTCGAGCGTCTCCGTCCACGCAGCCTCGTCAGCGCCGGCCGACGAAAACGCGAATACGAGGGCGGCGATGCCCGTCTGGAAGCCTTTTCTCATGGAATATCCTGGAATCCGTTCAGGTACACAGTCTAGTGTATTAGGGACTGGGACGGGCCGCGCTGGTTCCCGGTTTTTGCGTCTCAGGCGGCGTCATCCTCGGGAGCCACGTAACGAACATCCAGTTCGCGTGCCGCTTTGACGTCATCGAGGCGGCGAACCGGCATCGTGTACGGGGCTTCCTTGTACTTGACGCCGTTCTCTCTTGCGTCCCTGGCTATCTCGACCATGGCATCGACGAATCCGTCGAGCGTCTCCTTGCTCTCGGTCTCAGTGGGCTCGATGAGCAGACACTCCGGCACCATCAGCGGGAAGTAGGTCGTCGGCGCATGGTAGTTCTTGTCCAGCAGGGCCTTGGCGACGTCCATTGCCGTCAGTTCAAAGTCTCGCGCCTCGTGCTTCAGCGTGATGATGAACTCGTGGCTGGCACGCCGAGTCGGGAACGCGAGCTCGAAGCCCTCGTCGCGCAGCCTCGCCTGCAGATAGTTCGCGTTGAGTGTCGCGTACTCGGCGATACGACGCATTCCATCGCGGCCGACCATCCGCATATAGATGTAGGCGCGCAGCAGGACGCCGGCATTGCCCATGAAACCCGACAGTCGACCGATGCTCTGCGGGAAGTCTTCTTCCTCCAGCCAGTGGTAGTGAGCCTTGCCCGCCTCCTCTCGTTTGCCGACCACCGGGATCGGCATGAACGGCAGCAGCCGCTCTCCGACACCGATCGCGCCCGAGCCGGGTCCGCCGCCGCCGTGCGGCGTCGAGAACGTCTTGTGCAGGTTCATGTGGATGACGTCAAAACCCATATCGCCGGGCCGCACCTTGCCGAGGATCGCGTTCAGATTTGCGCCGTCGTAATACAGCAGGCCGCCCGCATCGTGGACGATCTTTTCGATCGCCGGGATGTTGTGCTCAAAAACGCCCAGCGTCGACGGGTTGGTCAGCATGATGCCGGCAGTCTGCGGCCCGACGGCCTGCTTCAGCGCATCGATGTCGACGTCGCCCTCGGGTCCTGTCGGCAGCTCCTTGACGATGCAGCCGCACATGTTGGCGGTAGCCGGGTTTGTGCCGTGAGCGGCATCCGGTACCAGCACTTCCCGTCGGTCCGTGTCGCCGCGGGCGTCGTGGTAGGCGCGAATCATGGCGACGCCGGCGAGCTCACCCTGCGCACCGGCCATCGGCGTTAAGGAAACGCCCTGCATACCGGTCACGTCCTTCAGCATGTCCTGCAGCTCGTACATGCACGTCAGGAAGCCCTGGCCGTGGCTCGTTGGCCCGAGCGGATGACGCCCGATGAACTCCGGCAGCATGGCCAGCGTGTTGCAGGCCTTCGGGTTGTACTTCATCGTGCAGGAACCGAGCGGGTAGAAGTGCGTATCGATCGCAAAGTTTTTCTGCGACAGCCGCGTGAAGTGCCGGACGACCTGGAGCTCTGAGGCCTCCGGCAGCAGCGGCCGGTCGGTGCGCAACATCGATTCCGGAAGATCCACCGGCGCCTCGTCGACGGGTGACTGTGCGAACGCCCGTCGGCCGTCGCGAGATTTTTCGAAGATGGTCTGGTCTTTGATGGTCACGATGTTGCTTCCTTAGGTTTCGATATCGATCCCGAGGGCGTTGAACGCTGCCTCGTAGTCGGGCTCGGTTTCTATGTTCTCAATGTGCTCTGCGTGCACGACGGTGTTGTTTTCGTCGAGGACGACGACGGCACGCGAGAACAGGCCGGTCAGGGGGCCTTCGGTGATCAACACGCCGTAGTTGTCGCCGAATCCCGCGTGCCGAAGCGCCGACAGGGACGACACGTTTTTGATGCCTTTATCGTTGAGAAAACGGCTGTGTGCGAACGGCAGGTCGCAGGACACCATCAGCATGGCGATATCGTCGCGCCCTTCAGCCATGACGCTGAACTTGACGACCGACGTAGCGCACACTTCGGTGTCGACGCTGACGAAGATGTTCATGATCTTGCGTTTGCCGGACCAGTTCGACAGCGACACGTTTTGCAGTTCGGTGTTGACGAGCATGATGTCGGGGGCACGCGACCCGACGTTCGGCAAATCGCCCGTCACCGGGTAGGTCTTGCCGTTGTACGAGATACTCGCCACGAATCAGGCGCTTCTGGCGTTGGAACGGCGGAAGATATCGCGCATCGCGTCGACGTAGGCACGGAGGTCTGCGTCCGTCTTGGTCTCCGTCGCGCACACGAGCAGCGTATTGCCCAGTTCGGGATAGATGCCGGACAGGTCGTAGCCCCCGAGGATGCCGACAGACGACAGCGCATCGAGGACTTCGGCAACCGGGCGATCCAGTCGAACGGCGGCCTCGTGGAAGTGCGGAGCCGTAAAGGTCTTCTCGATGCCCGGAATGCTCACGAGGCCGTCGACGAGTTTCTGCGTGTTCGAAAGGGACTGAGCCGCAACGCGCCGCAGGCCGTCGTAGCCGAGCAGGGACATGTAGATCGTCGCCGCCGTCACCATGAGACCCTGGTTCGTGCAGATGTTCGACGTCGCCTTGGTGCGGCGAATGTGTTGCTCGCGCGCCTGCAGCGTCAGCGTGTAGCCCTTGTTCCCGTCGAGATCCGTCGTGCAGCCGACGATGCGGCCCGGCATCTGACGCACGTAGGCCTGCTTGCAGGTCATGTACCCGAAATACGGGCCGCCGGATGACAGCGGCACTCCGAGCGGCTGCCCTTCACCGATGCAGATGTCGGCGCCCTGCTCGCCCCAGTGTCCCGGAGCCTTGAGCAATGCCAGTGAGGTCGGGTTGGCGATGGCGATCACCAGCGCTTTGCGCTCGTGCGCCCAATCGACGAGGCGGTCGACCTCCTCCAGCGTGCCAACGAAGGTCGGCTGCTGAATGACGACGGCGACCGGCGCCGCATCATCGTCCAGCGCGTCAAAATCCAGCGTTCCCTGCTGCTGGTTCATCGGCAGGTAATCGAACGTCAGACCCTGGCTGCCACAGATGGCGGTCGCGACCTTCTGGTAGGTCGGGTTGACGCCCGGCGCGAGCAAGACCTTTCGCGACTTCACCTTGCGATTGGCGCGGACGGCCATCAGCGCGGCCTCCGCGAGACCCGACGCCCCGTCGTACAGCGACGCGTTGCTGACGTCCAGCCCGGTCAGCCCCGTGATCATCGTCTGGTACTCGTAAATCGTCTGCAGCGTGCCCTGGCTGGCCTCGGCCTGGTACGGCGTGTAGGCGCTGTAGAACTCACCGCGCGTCGTCACGGACCAGACGGCTGCCGGGATATGGTGTTCATAGGCTCCGGCGCCGATGAAGCACTGCGGGGTACCGTCCATCCGGGCCCGGTCGTGCATGAGCCGCGTGACTTCCATTTCAGTCAGCGCTTCGGGGACGCCGTCTAAGGACTCGATCTTCAGGTGTTCCGGGATCTCGTCGAACAGATCCTCGATGCTGTCGGCGCCAATCGCCTTGAGCATTTCCGCGGTGTCTTTCGGAGTGTGGGGGTTAAAAGGCATGATCAGCTGTCCAGTTCATCCAACAGGGCCTGGTATTCGTCCGGCGACATCAGGTCACCGTCCTCTCCAGAGGGTTTCAGTCGCACGATCCAGCCGTCGCCGTATGGATCGCTGTTAATTCTCTCGGGGTCGTCGGCCAGTTCTTCGTTGACCTCAACGACGGTGCCGGCAATCGGCGCGTACACGTCCGAAGCCGCCTTTACCGACTCCACCACGGCCATGTCGCCGCCGGCGTCTACTTCCTGTTCCAGTTCCGGAAGCTCGACATAGACGAGGTCGCCAAGGGCAAGCTGTGCGTGATCGGTGATGCCCACCGTGACGCTGCCATCGTCCTCTCTCCTGAGCCATTCGTGGTCATTCGTGTACATCAGGTCGCCGGGCAACTCATTCATTGTTCTTCTCCTGTCGGGCGCTAGACTTCAATTTTCACTTCGCCGTTCCGGACGAACGGCGTCTTCACAATTCTAACTGCTTGCAGCTTGCCGCGGATGTCGACGGCCGCCTCCAGGTAGTCCCCGGCCGGCACGCGGGCGAGTGCTATCGATCGACCGATGGTCGGCGAAAAACCGCCAGACGTAATCTCACCGTCGCCGACACCGTCGACAACCACGCGCTGGTGGCCGCGCAAGACGCCCTTACCCTCGAGCAGCAAGCCGACAAATCGCGGGCGTGACGGATTTTCTCTCTCGGCCTCCAGGGCCTGCCGCCCGGTGAAATCCCGGTCTTCCGGCGTCCAGGCGACGGTCCAGCCCAGCCCGGCCGCAAGCGGCGACACGGTCTCATCCATGTCGTTGCCGTACAGGTTCATGGCCGCCTCGAGCCTGAGTGTGTCGCGAGCGCCAAGACCGGCCGGCATCACGCCGGCGTCGATCAAGGCGTGGAAGAGCCTGGTGATGGCCGGCGCCTCGCCGAGGATTTCCCAGCCATCCTCACCGGTGTAGCCCGTGCGCGCGATAAATAAGTCGCCGAACGGCCGTCCCGTGAACGGCTTCAGCGCCAGTGCGTCGTTGCGGAACGGCGCGTCGATGCAGCTCGCTGCGAGCGCCCGCGCGTCGGGACCCTGCACGGCGATCATGGCCAGCTCCGGCCGCTCGGTGACGGCTGCGTCGAAGGCCTGCGACCGCTCGTTGATCCAGGCGAGGTCCTTTTCACGGGTGGCCGCGTTGACTATCAGCCGGTAGTCGTCGCCGCCCAGCCAGTAGACAATCAGGTCGTCGATGACGCCGCCGTCCTCATTCAGCATGCAGCTGTACAGCGCCCGGCCCTCGGTCGTAAGTTTCGCGACGTCGTTGGCGAGCAGCTTTCTCAGGAAGTCGGTCGCGCCGCTGCCCGCGACGTCGACAACAGTCATGTGCGAGACGTCGAAAACGCCCGCGTGCTGGCGCACGGCGTGGTGTTCGTCTTTTTGCGATCCGTAGTGCAGCGGCATATCCCAGCCGCCGAAGTCGACGATCCTGGCGCCGGCGCTGACGTGAGCATCGTAGAGAGGTGTTCTCTGTCCCATCTGGACTCCTGGCACGAAAAAAGGCGGCAGACACAGTCGTCTGCCGCCCCTCTGTCCTCGAGTACCTGAGAGATCAATGGTTTACACCACGTTCACCTTCGGTGGGCCATCTAAGGCCGCTCTCCAGAGCCGATCACCGTCCGCAGTCCTTTTGCCTGAGCGTTTCCGGGCGTGTTGCGCCTTCGGCGATCCGCTCTCGGCGGATTCTCTTCTGCGAACGCTATCAATCGAGGGGCGATGATAGCCAATGGTCGAGCGTGTTGCCAGCCCGGGTTGTCAGCGCGATGCCCTGCGGCCACAATCCGAGCCTTAATTTACGGGAGCGAAAGTGTCGAGAGTCCTGGTCATAATTGGGCTGGTCTTGTGCGCCGATGCGACACTGGCGGACACGGTAGCCGATTTCGATACCCTTCTCGTGGATCACTGGGAATGGACGCTCCGAAACAGCCCGGCATTCGCGTCGCGACTCGGCGATCGGCGTTACAACCGGCTGTGGCGCGACCTTAGCCGCGAGGCAGCGTCGACTCGACAGGCTGAACGGCGCGCGCTGCTCGCACGCGTGTACGCGCTGCCAAAGACCGAGCTTTCTGACGATAAGCGCCTGACTCTGGAGTTTTTGCGCCGAAAACTCCAGCAGGATGCCGACGAGTTTCGGTTCGGCGGCCACCTGATGCCGTTTAGCCACCGCGGCGGCGTTCAAAACCTCGATAGCATCGCCAGGGCCGTTCCCTTTGAGTCGATCAGCGATGTCGAAGACTGGCTCGCCCGAATGGCGGCGATCGACAGCCTTATCGAACAGACGATAGAAACCGCCGATGTCGGCCGTCGCCGGGGCCTGATGCCGCCCGCGGTCCTGATGCAGCGCCTCCCCGACCAGGTCTCGGCCCAGCTGGTAGAAGACGGTCGGGACAGTCCGTTCTTTGAAGCCTTTCAAACCTTGCCGGCGTCGATCGATGAAAACGTTGCCGAGGACCTGCGGTCACGCGCCATCGAGATCATCGAGGGCGAGATCATTCCTGCGTACCGACGTCTGCAGACGTTCCTCACAGACACCTACCTGCCCGACGCACGGCAGAGCATCGGACTGGCGTCACTGGAGAACGGTGCGGACTGGTATGAGCAACTTGCGATCCGCTACACGACGACGCGCATGACGCCGGACGAGATCCACCGACTCGGTCTCGACGAAGTCAAACGCATTCGCGACGAGATGCTGGCCGTGATCGATGAACTCGAATTCGACGGCGACTTCCAGGCGCTTGTCGAGTTTCTTCAGTCCGACCCGCAGTTTTTCTTTGAAGATCCCGAAGCCTTACTGGCCGCGTATCGAGGCGCCGCGAAGCGTATCGATCCCGAGCTCGTGCGACTGTTCGGCACGCTGCCCAGGATGCCCTACGGCATCGAGCCGATACCGGATGCGATCGCGACCGATACGACGACCGCCTATTACACGCGGCCGGCCTCGGACGGGCGCCGCGCGGGTATCGTCTGGGTCAACCTGAATCGCCCCGACCTTCGGCCAAGGTATGAGATTGAATTGCTGACCTTGCGCCAGGCCGCGCCGGGGCACCACCTGCAGATCGCTCTGCAGCAGGAGCTCGACGACCTGCCGGCATTACGCCGCTACTCAGGTTTTGCGGCGTTTAGCGAGGGCTGGCGACTGTACAGCGAAGCGCTGGGTTATGAACTCGGCCTGTTCGCGGACCCTTACTCGCGGTTCGGCCAGCTGAATTCTGACATGTGGCACGCCCTGCGACTCGTCATCGATACCGGCATTCACTACAAGGGCTGGACGCGACAGCAGGCAATCGACTTTTTGAAAGACCATGCAGCAAAGTCAGAGCTCGACATCACCCAAGCGGTCGATCGCTGCATCGACAACCCCGGCCACGCACTCGCGTCCAAGGTAGGGCAGCTCAAGATGCTGGCGCTAAGGCGTGACGCGGAGGCTGCGCTTCGCAACCGCTTTGATCTGAGAGACTTCCATGACAGACTGCTCGGCGGCGGCGCGTTGCCGTTGGATCTGTTGGAGCAACGATTCAACCGCTGGCTGGAGGCAGAGCTCGCGGCAACGGTGCCGGCGCCGTAACGAGGCAGGGAAGCAGGCCTCTCGTAGACAAGGAGAAACCAGTGAACGAAAGTCTGAAGCCGCAAGGCAAAAACAACGTCATCAAGGAACGCGGGTTTTTCGCATCACTCCTGATCGGGCTGGTACGCGACCTGTTCAAATTCGTTATCGCATTCGCCGTGGGTACCGGCGCCAGCGCAATCGCCTGCTGGTACTACGGGCTCCCGTTGATACTGTCGCTCGTGGGCGGATTTATCGTTTTGGCCCTGGCGCTCGCGTTGACGACGGACAGTATCTTTTCCTGAAACGACCGACCCATCGGCGTGACCGAGTGCGGCCAAATCTTCCCCACGCGATCGACTCGCGAACAACAGGCAAGCAGGTTCAGACTGCGAACTCCTCTTGCGCGATCCGGGCGCGCGTCGCGGGAGCGTCGCCCGAATTGTAGATCTCGTCGATACGCTTGAGCCGCTTTCTGAGCCCGGTGTTATTGGCAATCTGGATGTTCAGGCCCGGCCGCGCATTCATCTCGAGGATCAGCGGGCCGAGGTCCCTGTCGATGACGATGTCGACACCGAGATAACCGAGCTCGGTCACTTCGTGAGCACGGGCAGACGACTCGAGGATCTGTTCCCAACCCGGAATCTGGAGATCGGCGATCAGCGCACCGGTGTCGGGATGCTCATCGACAACCTCATTGCCCAGCACGCCGATTAAGGTCTTGCCAACCCCCATGTCGACACCGGCGCCAACGGCCCCCTGGTGCAGGTTCGCCTTGCCATCCGACGCGCGGGTCGGCAATCGGACCATCGACATGGCCGGGTAGCCGCGATAGACGATCACCCGAACGTCCGGCACCCCCTGGTAGCTGACCTCGGCGAAGACAGGATCGAATCGCACGCAGTACTCGATCAGCGCCTTGTCCGGGTTGCCGCTCAGGCTGTACTGGCCGCCGACGATGTTCGACAGGTGATGCAGGATCTCGTCGGTGGATATCAGCAAACCACTGGCCAGGCGAAAACAATCCCGTTTGCGGCTGCTGCGCCCGGTCACGACGAGGATGCCATCGCCGCCACTGCCCGCCGCGGGCTTGACGACGAAGCTCTCCAGATTTTCGACAATCTCCGGGAATGTCCGCACGTCACCCTGGTGGTCGATGACGCCGAATAACTCTGGCACGGCCATACCGGCCGCCAGCGAGATCTTTTTTGTCAGCACCTTGTCGTCGACCCGCGGGTAGTACCGCCGCTTGTTCAGCCGCATGATGTAGTCGGCATTGCGCTCGTTCAGCCCGAGCACACCGGAGTCACGCAGTGCTTTCGCCGCCCCGAACATCAGCCGCCCTTCAGTGCCTTGAAGCGCGTCAGTTCGAGGAGCCGGTATCCGGTGTACCGCCCGGCCAGGATGACCAGCGCGAGGACCGTCAGCAGCAGCTCCGGGAATGTGAAAATCAGGTGCTCCAGCCATGCGATGCCCATCGCGACATAGGCGGCGACCGCGATAACCAGGCTGCCAAACCCGGCGCGAACGGCGTCCGTCGCGCCGCGTTCCTCCCAGACGACGGACATGCGCTCGATGGTCATCGCAATGATCACCATTGGGAACAGGGCCACGGACAGCCCGGTATCGACGCCGAGGGTATGTGAGATGAGGCTGATCAGGAGCATCAGCATGACGACGACGATCAGTACGGCGGTGAGCCGCGGTACCAGCAGTAGCCGAAGCCGCTCGAGCAGGAATCGAATACTCAGTCCGAGAGACACGAGCAGCAGGAACATGATGACACCCCACAACAGCCGGGTCTCACGGAATGCCAGCGCAATCAGCACCGGCATGAATGTGCCGAAGGCATCGATGCCGACGAAGTTTCGCATGACGACCATGACCAGGGCGCCGATCGGAATCATCAGCAGGACGCTGTAAACCGCCTGCGTCTGGATCGGCAGGCTGTACAGCGAGAAGTCGACCAGTCCGCCACCCGCTTGCGCCGCCTGGGTTTCCGCAATTGTCACGGTATCGAGGTAATTCTCCTGGACTGCGAAACGCGTCTGCACGTTGGTCGCACCCTGCACGTCGACCAGTGTTTCGCTGCCTCGCCACCAGATGAAGAAGCGCTTCGGCAGGTTCTCTTCACCGGTAACGGGATTGAAATAGCGCCAGCTGTCACCGTCGTGAATTTCCAGCCACGAAATCAGGTCGGCGCTGCGCTGCCGACCCTCGAGTTCGAGGCCGCGGATTACGCGTGCCGGGATCCGCGCAGCCGCGAGCAGCGTCGTCAGAGTCTGTACAAAGTCCTTGTCCGAGCCCACCTCGCTGAGCAGAAGCTCGACGTTTGGCCCCGGCGAAGGATCCCTGAGCGTCCGTATCAGCGCGGAGACGAATGACGCCGTGTCGGCGGACTGCGCGCGTACATCTTCAACGATCACTTCGACCGCTGTCCTGAACGGCTCGTCAATCGATGGCGGCGGTGGAAACGGCGGCGTCGTATCTTCCTGCCGGCTACCGGGATCCTCGTACACCGATATACGGTAGTAAACCGTCTGCGTGCCATTCGCCCTGCGAATGGCCCAGCGCGCGACGCGACCGCCGCTGCTGTAGTCGAGGTTGAATCCAAAGCCCCGCGACACCGAGTTCTGGTTCAGCGTCCTGAACCCCGGCGTCAGGGTCGGTATGTGCAGGTCGACTTTGATCGATCCGGGCCCTGCCTCGAAGGTCACAGACGTTTCAATTGTCCATACCGGCGTCTCCCGATTCGCGGTGAGCGGGAAACCAAGCGCGAGCCATTTGTAGGCGAACAACAGGATGCCAACGATCGCGAGTATTGCTGCGAGTATGTAGACGTAACGCTGGCTCATAGCCTGGACTACCTCATGGGTTTGCCGCCCAGTGCCCGTTCGACGACTCGTTCTCGCAGGGGTCCGGATACATTGAACAGCTGCATCCCGGTTCGTCGCAGCTCGCTGGAGAAAGGCAGGTTGCTGGCGAACAGCCGGTTCAGCGCTGTCAGGGCGTGCACCATCGTAGCATTCTCACCCTTTCGCGCACGCTCGTAACGCCTGAGCACGCGTCGTTCGCCAGGGTGCACACCGCCAGAGACCGCTTCCGCCAGCGTATGCGCAAGCATAGCGGCGTCCTGCAATCCGAGATTGGCGCCCTGGCCGGCCAGCGGATGAACGGCGTGCGCGGCGTCGCCGACTAAGGCGACGTTCTCGGTGACGTAGTTTTTCGCATGGTGCGCATTGAGCGGGAAACTGCCGCGAGGCCCGTCAACGATGAGCTCACCCAGCACGGCAGCGCTCGCCTCGGTCAACAGCCGTCCGAGCGCTTCGTCATCGGCGGCCAGCGCGGCATCGGGCTCGTTCGTCGACCAGACGGTGGAGACGCGACCGTCCGCCAGCGGCAATAGTGCAATCGGGCCGGTCGGCAAGAAACGCTGCCACGCGGTCGCCTCATGATCGCGCTCCGGTCGCAGATGAGTGACGATCGCGGTCTGCTGATAGTCAATGCGCGTCACGTCGATGCCGACGCAGTCACGGACGCGCGAACGCATCCCGTCGGCGCCGATCAGCAGGTCTGCGCTGATCGTGTCGCCATCGTCGAGGCTTACGACGATCCTGGGCTCTCTCCGCTCGATCGAGTCGATGCCGGCGCCGTATCGAACGTTCACGCCGAGCACGTTCAGCCTGTGCAGCAGCGCTCGCTGTATCGCCGAATTCTCGACGATATAGCCGAGGTAAGGCAGGCCGAAGTCGTCGGCATCGAACCGCAGTGCGGACGCGCTGTCAGGCGCGTCGGCAGAATCCCAAACCCGCATATGTTCATAGGCACAACGGCGCTCCGAGTCGATTCGGTCCCACGCGCCCAGCTTGTCCAGGATGTCGATCGAGCCATTCGCGATTGCGGAGACCCGCAAGTCGAGTTCGGAGGTTTCTCGAGGCGGCCTGGTGCTTGCGTCGACGACGGTGATCTTCAATCGGCGCGACGCATCGGCCAGCAGTCCGGCTGTCGCCAGACCGACGACACCGCCACCGACGACTACGACGTCATACTGATCCCTCATCGAAGCGGAACGCCCCGCGACAGCCTCGGCAACTTGCCGTTCAAGCCCATCATCTGCTTCGCAAACGCCTTTCGCACACCCGGTATCAGGTCAAAACCCAACATGCCGACACTGCGCGCAAATCGGGTGGCCGGGCGGGTTGAGCCGAAGACTTCCACGATACTGTCGGTGATTCGCACCAACGTTCCCTGGTCGCGCCGTCTCCAGTCGGCGTAACGCTCCAGCGTCACCGCCATCGAGTCGCCGTTGCGCCTGGAGTCGCTTATGCAGTCGCACAGCGCGGCGACGTCTCGCATTCCAAGATTGAAGCCCTGCGCCGCAACGGGGTGCAGGCCGTGCGCGGCGTTGCCGACGAGCACGCTGCGCGTTGCCGTCATTCGCGTGGCCTTGCTGAGACTCAGCGGGTAGGCGCTGCGCTTGCCGATTTTCGAGAAGCGTCCGAGCCGCGTGCCGAAGGCCGCGTACAGCCTGTCGGTAAACGACTCATCATCAAGTGCCAGCAACGCGTCGGCGTCGGCCGTTTCTGCCACCCAGACAAAAGCGGTCCGGCCACCGGACATCGGCAGGAACGCGATCGGACCGCCGGCGGTGAATCGCTCATAGGCAACACCGTCGGGGCGCTTCTCTGAAAGAAGGTTGCCGATGATCGCCGTCTGTCCATAGCGCTTGATGTCGGCGCCGATACGCAGCAGGTCGCGGAGTTGCGAACGCGCGCCGTCGGCGGCAACCAGCAGATCGGCGGTTAGCACTTCTCCGCTGTCCAGGGTTACCGCTGCCCTTTCGTCACTCACGTCCACGGCCTCGATCCTGGCCGGACAGAACTGGGTGACGGTCTCGGTCTGCGCCAATTCATCCTGCAGGACCTCGCCGAGCACGCGGTTGATGACCACGTGACCGAGGGCCTCGACGCCCTGCTCCTCCGCATCGATTCTCGAGAAGCCGAAGCGACCGGCGTCAGACACATGAATGTGGCGGATCGGTGTCGACGCGGCCATGACGTCGGGCCAGAGCCCCATGGCGTCGAACATGCGTTGCGTACTCCTGGACAGCGCCGTTGTCCGTTCGTCAAAGCTCGGTTGCTGCGGCTCGCCGCGAGGAACGGGTTCGACAATTGCAACCTGCATTCCGAGGGGCCGCAACGCGAGCGCCAGGCTGGTGCCGATCATGCCGCCACCGCCGATAATGATGTCGAAATGCTTGCTCATCCGCTCTGCATCAGTGCCTCGATGGCATCCGGCTCCTTGACCAGGCCCTTGCTGAGTACGTCCGGCCCTTTGGCCGTAATCGCGACGTCGTCCTCGATTCGAATGCCGATGCCACGAAACTTCGCCGGATACTTGCGAGTGTTCGGGATGTAGATGCCCGGCTCAACGGTCGTCACCATGCCACTTTCGAGCAGACGCCACTCGTCGCCGACCTTGTAGTCGCCGACGTCGTGGACGTCCATACCGAGCCAGTGTCCCGTCTTGTGCATGAAGAACTGACGATAAGCCCCTTCCTTGATGAGCTTCGGCAGTGTGCCTTCGAGCAGGCCGAGCTTCTTCAGCCCGCGAGTAATGACCCGAACTGCGGCGGCGTGCGGCTCGTCCCAGTGATTGCCTTTAGCCGTCTTGTCGATCGCGGCGAGCTGCGCCTCGAGCACAATCTCGTAGACGGCACGCTGCTCCGGACTGAATCGTCCGTTGACCGGGAAAGTCCGGGTGATGTCCGACGCGTAGAAATCGAGCTCGCAGCCGGCATCGATCAGGACGAGATCGCCATCCTTGAGCTCATCCCGATTGGTGACGTAGTGCAGCGTACACGCGTTCGCACCGCCGCCAACAATCGGGCTGTACGAGGTCCACGCGTCGTGACGTCGAAATTCATACAGGAATTCTGCCTCGAGCTCATACTCGTACATGCCCGGCCGCGTCGCCTTCATCGCGCGCTCGTGTGCTGCAACGGCGACCTTGGCTGCCCGCCGCATCGCACTGATCTCCGGGCGACTCTTGTACAGGCGCATGTCATGCAACAGGTGATCGAGTGCGACAAATTCCTGCGGCACGTGCACGCCACGTGAGCCTCCGCTTCTTAAAGAGTTCACCCAGTCCGCGACGTGGCCGTCGAATTCAGCGTTGAGCCCCATCGCATAGTAAACGCGCGAGCAGGACTCCATGATGCCGGGCAGGATTTCGTCAATATCGTCGATCGGGAATGCATCGTCGGCACCAAAGTCCTGCACCACACCCTCCGGGCCAGAGCGGTGACCGTCCCAGAGTTCTTTCTCGGCATTCTTCTCACGGCAGAACAACAGGAACTCGCCGTTTTTCCGGCCGGGCACCAGTACAGCGACGGCCTCTGGCTCATCGAAACCCGTCAGGTAATAGAAGTCACTGTCCTGGCGGTAACGATGTTCGACGTCCCGGCTGCGCGGCTGCTGGGGGGCTGCCGGCAAAATCGCGATGCCACCATGGCCCATCATCCGCATGAGCTGGCGGCGTCTCCTGGCGAATTCTTTTTGATTCATGAGCGGGTTTGACTCAGTGAACGACGTCATTGTCGGTTTTCGGTGACCTCAGGTCGGCCAGTTCTTCATACACGAGTTGCGCAGCGACCCTCAGGTACTCGACGAGCTCGGCGTATGCATCCTCATTGTCTTCTTCGTCGCCGTCTCCGCTGGTTGCTCGAGTAATCTCCAGCATGTCCTTAATGATGTCAGCGATAGGGTCGGCAGAAAGTCTGTCCTTCATCTCCCCTTCGTGGCCGCCGGTGACGAGCCCGTGCAGGTAGCCTTCGCACCACCGGCCCATCGCTTCGGCGCGCGTCTGGGCAGCATCGGCATCGTCCGGCAACAGCGGCGAGAACGCCGACATGCGCTCCGACAACTGTCGCCCGGCCATCTCGAACAGGTCGGACAACATGACCTCGCATTCGGCCCGCAGCGCGTTATTCGGGTCGGTCCCCTCGAGCACCGTCTGCAGCCAGTCGAATCCAGCACCGGTTCCGGCGACGGCGAGCCTGCTGGACAGCAGGCCGTGCGCCTGAGCCGCGTCGTATGTTGATCCGCAACGGCGCAATGCGCCGTCGAGATCGTCGTATTCGATTTCTGCTGTCACGGTAACGGAGCCTGATTGCCTCTTAGACGAATGATCCCACGGTTACGCCCGGCTCGACAAACCGGCGCTCGCAGCCTCACCGTCATTGATTCTGTCAGTTAGCAACACTATATTGGATCCATGAGTGACGATATCAATGCGACATTCGAAGGCGAATTAAAACGGCTGGAACAGCGCGTTGATGCGCTCGTCAGAGTGTGCGACCAGCTTCAGGACGAGAATCGATCCCTGAAGCAGAGGCAGGACGTGTTGACCGCGGAGCGTGCAACCTTACTGCAAAAAAACGAACAGGTCCGCGCACGTGTCGAGGCCATGATTGGTCGGTTGAAGGCGATGGAACAGGGGTCTTGAAACGATGACCGAACCCTATGCACAAGTCAGCATTCGCATCCTGGATAAGGAGTACCAGGTAGCCTGCCCCGCCAGCGAGCGGACGGACCTGCTGGACTCAGCCGAGATACTGAACGCCAAGATGCGGGAAGTCCGGGACGGCTCCGGGGTCGTAGGCCTGGACCGTATCGCGGTGATGGCGGCACTCAACATGGCGAACGACCTGTTGCACGCTCAGGCGCGCGACAAGGCGATCGAAGGAGATTTCAGCACGCGATTGAAATTGATTTCCGATCGCGTCGAGTCGGCACTGGGAAATTCCCAGCAGCTCGATCTCTGAACAACTCGGTATGGCGCTCCCTGCGGTGTTCGATACAGACCTGGATACCTTTCGACCCTAACTTTTAGTACCGGGGTCGTGAACTGTCGGTGACATTTGAGCAGGGCCGATTCGTCGGTAAGCCTGTTGTCATCACGGCTGACCCCACCTGTTGCTCCGGTTCGAGAGCGACGGTCGGTAACGGCACAGGCGGGGAGCGCTTCTTCCTCTTAAAAAATCTCATCGTGAAGAACTCGCACGCAGGTCAAAACCAGCAGCGCCAATACGGCCTGGACGCCAGGCGATCGATGTCGTCAGAAGAGCGAGCGAACGCTTCCGAGGTCATCTGCAGAAAATTCCTGCGATCGAGGTTTTTCTTCTCTGCAGAACGCATCGGGATCTATCTGTCGACCTGGGACGAAGTCGATACAGACGAAATCATTTTGCGCGCTTGGCGCGCGAAAAAAGAAATTTTCGCGCCGGTGATCGATGATCGTGATCACCTTCAGTTCTGCTCACTGCGACCTGACAGCCGAATCGAGACCCGGTCCTTCGGCATTTTCGAACCGGTAAATGAGTCACGGATCGACGCGAGACAACTCGACGTCGTCGTTACTCCACTCACTGCGTTCGACAGCAATCGACATCGTGTTGGTATGGGCAGCGGTTACTACGACCGCTGCTTTCATTTCCAGAATCGATTTACTGGCTGGAAAAAACCTAAACTCGTTGGCTTGTCTTTTTCATGCCAACAGGTTGAAGAGATCGCGCTAAACCGTTGGGATATACCGCTTTACACGGTATTCACAGAGTAAAAACGCATCGCAGCTGCGCCGGCATACACTCGATATTGCCGGACTTAGAACCATCACTCGTTGTTTCAAGAACTTGTAAGTCATCGCAAGATTCGCTCGCGAAGAAGCCTTGCACAGTGTCACCAGGCACATCGTTTTCGCCGCTTAGAATTCGCGCGGAACGATCGTTTTTCGACGCAAAAAAACTGCCGTCGAAATTACGCTGGCCGAGAACGAAATCACACTTTGTTTGCGACGGTTTTCAAAGCTGTCTTATGCATCAGTAGGTTGCTGGATTTTTTACTTGTTATGTATATACTCAACGCCGGGTACCCGACACGGAGAAAATTTATGGCTACCAAGAAGAAGTCACGCAAGAAGGCTTCGAAGCGCAAAGTCGCTAAGAAGTCGAAAGTCACAAGGAAACCAGCTTCTAAGAAGAAGGTAACCAAACGGAAAGTCGCGAAGAAGAAAGTCGCGAAGAAAAAGACCAAGAAAAAAGCTGCCAAGAAAAAGGTAGCTAAGAAGAAGACGAAGAAGAAAGCTGCCAAGAAGAAGGTAGCTAAGAAGAAGACGAAGAAGAAAGCCGCCAAGAAAAAGGTCGCTAAGAAAAAGACCAAGAAAAAGGCAGCCAAGAAGAAGGTAGCCAAGAAGAAAACAAAGAAGAAAGCTGCCAAGAAAAAGGTCGCTAAGAAAAAGACCAAGAAAAAGGCTGCGAAGAAAAAAGCTGCGAAGAAAAAAGTAGCGAAGAGAAAGACCAAGAAAAAAGCCGCCAAGAAAAAGGTGGCTAAGAAGAAAGCGAAGAAGAAAGTAGCTAAGCGCAGGACGAAGAAGAAAGCGTCGCGCAAGAGATAGCTACGACTCGCTTGGGTCTTTTCTTCCAGGCAAACAAAGTGCCCGCAATGCGGGCACTTTTTTTTGAGTGACGTAAGTCTCAGATTTTCCGAGATTTCTTGTGCGTCTGTTGTTTTCTGAGATATATTTCCCCGCGTCTTTCAGGGCTTCTCCACACGTAAGCAGGTGACCGTACATGAGCTCAGACGACCTGAAGCGCAGCGCCGCCCTTGCGTCACTGCCATTTATCGAACCAGGTTCAACGCTTGGAGTAGGCACAGGTTCAACCGTCAACTTCCTCATTGAGGCCCTTCCCACGGTCCGGGACCGGATCGATACCGTGGTTTCAAGTTCGAAAGCATCAACCCGCTTGCTGGAACAGCGCGGCTTCGATGTCTCAACGCTCAATGAAGCCGGCGAGATCGACGTCTATATCGACGGCGCCGATGAAGTGAACAAGCGACTCAACCTGATCAAGGGTGGCGGCGGCGCGTTGACGCGGGAGAAGATCCTGGCCGGCGCTGCCCGTCGTTTTGTCTGCATCGTTGACGAATCCAAGTTCGTGGGCATGCTGGGCCAGTTCCCGCTGCCGATAGAGGTGCTGCCGATGGCGCAGGGTTTCGTGAACCGGCAACTCCTGAAAATGCGTTGCCAGCCGATATGGCGAGAAGGATTCGTGACGGACAACGGCAACCACATACTCGACGTGCACAATCTGCGCATCGACAATCCGCTGGAAATGGAAACGCGCCTCAACCAGATTCCGGGGATAGTCACCGTCGGTATCTTCGCCAGGCGCCCGGCGGATATCCTTCTCATCGCGGAATCGTCAGGCGTTCGGGAACTCCGAACCTAGGCTAAGACCCGCGTTCAGGAAAACTTCTCGGGCCTCAGGACCGAGACGTCCGTCTCGAACAGCACCATCGCGTAGTCGTCGTAGTAGAACTTCTGCAAGTGCGCCTCAATGCGCTTGGCCAGTTCGGCGCTGCAGATCACCTCGATGCGCACGTTTCGGTCAGTCTTCCACCCCGCATCGCGAACGCCGTGGCCGCCCGACCCGCGGGCGTTGGTCACCGTGTAGCCCGTCGCGCCCAGGGACTCCACCGCAGCGCAGATGTCGACTTCGAGTATGGCCTCTGTGACTATCGTCACCAGCTTGCGACTAGTGTCAGTCATTGTGTCTATCCTCCCCCGACCACCGCTGCGGCGATGGCATAGTAAATCGGGATGCCGATGAATATATTGAACGGGAACGTCACGCCCAGCGACGCCGTCAGAGACAGCGACGGGTTGGCGTCGGGAACTGCAATACGCATCGCTGCCGGTGCCGCGATGTAGGAGGCGCTTCCCGCCAGTACGCCAAGCAAGGCCGCGCCGCCGGCCGACAGGCCGATTACCCAGCCGACCAGGACGCCGATTGTTCCGAGTGGCAGCGGCATCAATACGCCAAACACGACCAAAAACGGCCCGTGTACCTTGAGCGCATGGCCCTGGCTGACGGCGATCAACCCCATCTCCAGCAGGAATAGCGCGAGAACGCCCTTGAACAGGTCGAAGAACAGGGGCTCGATCGGTTCGATACCCTCCGGCCCGGCAATCCAGCCGATAAAGAGACCGCCAACGAGCAACAGAATACTCTTGCCGAAGAAGATCTCATGCAGGACCTTGCCCCACGGCTGCGCTCGCTGGCTCGCACGTCGGGCGAGCAGAATACCGACGACGATGGCCGGCACCTCCAGCAGCACGAGAAATATCGGCAGCTGCGAGTCGTAGCTGATGTTTCGGTCGGTAAGAAACGCGATGCCGACAGCGAAGGTCGCGACACTGACAGAACCGTAATGAGCGGCGAGAGACGCCGAATCCGACTGCCCGATCTTCCCGACTTTGCGAACCAGCGGATAGATGAACAGCGGGAAGATGAATCCCATCGCAAGCACCGCGATCGCCTGCAGCCACAGACCGCCCAACGGAGACCTCGACAGCTCGACACCGCCTTTGAGCCCGATGGTCAGCAACAGCATGATGCTGAGCAGTTCGTAGATGGCCGGAGGAATCTTTAGGTCAGACTTCGCCAGACCTGCCAGGACGCCAAGTCCGAAAAACAGAATGACTGGATCGATGCTCAACGTTTCGCTACCTCTGCTCGGATCCTCTCCAGATCCTCACTGATTCGTGCAAGCTGGCGCTGTAAGGCCTCACGTTCGTCGTGTGCAATGCTCGCCTCTTCGCGAACCGATTCGGTGGTCTGATCATGCAGAGACTGCATGGAGTTGACGACCAAAGCAATAAACAGGTTCAGAACGGCGAAGCTTGTGACGATGATGAAAGGCACGAAGAACAACCACGCCATCGGGTACTCCTGCATGACCGGTCGCACGATGCCCATGGACCAGCTCTCCAGCGTCATTATCTGGAACAAGGTGTACATCGATGCCCCGATGCTCCCGAACCAGTCCGGAAAGTCCGCGCCAAAGAGCTTGGTCGCCATCACGGCGCCCACGTAGAATACCAGCAGCAGCACGGCGACGATCGAACCCATACCGGGCAGCGAATGGAGCAAGGCCCCGACAACCTTGCGCATCTGCGGCACGATAGATACGAGCCTCAGGACACGCAGGATTCGAAGCGCGCGGAGCACAGACAGTGGTCCCGAAGCCGGGATCCAGGCGATCGCCACGACCAGGAAGTCGAAAATACCCCAGAAATCCTTGAAGTAGTTCGACCGGTACACCCAGATCCGTAAGGAAATCTCCAGCGTGAATACGATCAGGGCGGTCCTGTCGATGAAGTACAGGAGCGGGCCGGCGAATGCCATCGCGGCCTTCGACGTCTCGAGACCGAGCGTGATGGCGTTGATGACGATGATCGCCGTGACGGTACGGTTGAACCCTTTGGATTCGACGAAATGCCGCAGCCCCTTGCGGGGCTGCGGTAGGGAAACGGCACTCAATTTAGATGTCCAGACCAGGGGATGCAGGGAGCGTTCGGAAAGAGACTTTCTCGAGCTGGGCGGACTTTTTTATCGAGCGCCGTACGGTGCGCTTCGTCGTTTTGATTCCGGCGGCGAATGCGGCGTAAAAATCGCTCTTCGTCGTCTCAGTCGCCAATACGTGCCCGTTGGTCAGCCGGACGCGAAACACGGCAGTCTTGTCGTTGCCGCCCTTCGGGCCGTTCTCGTCGCTGACAAATACATCGACTGCCATCACCCGATCTTCGAAGCGAGATAGTGCAGTCCGGGTATTTTCGACCAGGAATCTCTTTGACTGGTCGTCAAGCTCAACGCCTTTCGCGCGAACGATGATGTTCATGACGACTCTCCAAATTGCTGACGGTTAGTTTAGCGATCATTTTTGTTCGTTCAATTCGTTGTATACGATAATTCAATTCGGTTTCCTCGAATTATGATATGTTAAGCGTATGCGCCACCTGAATTATAGCCATCTGCAATATTTCTGGACGGTCGCCCGCGAGGGCAGCATTGCGAGAGCGGCCGAAATCCTGCACCTGACGCCGCAGACTATCAGTGGCCAGCTCAAACTGCTCGACGAGGCAGTCGGCCAGCCGCTGTTCGACCGCGTAGGCCGTCGCCTGGTGCTCTCCGAGATGGGAAGAGTCGTTTTCGAATACGCGGACGAGATCTTCTCTGTCGGCGCCGAACTGGCCAATGTGGTCAGGGGCAGGCAATTAAGCGGGCCTACCGTGCTGAATGTCGGCATGGTCAGCTCGATGCCCAAACTGATCGGCGAACGCATCATCGCGCCGTCCCTGACCGGCGATCACCCGGTCCGGGTGCGGTGTCATGAATCCTCGCTCGAGAATCTGTTGTCGGAGCTTGCCATCCACCGCCTCGATATCGTCCTCTCCGACAAGCCGGCGCCCGAGGGGCTTGGGCTGAAGGCCTTCAACCACCGGCTCGGCTCCAGCGGTATGTCATTCTTCGCTCGGAAATCACGATCCCGGCGCTACAAGGGCAAGTTTCCCGCGAGCCTCGACGGCGCGCCCATGCTTCTGCCATCGAAGGACTCGGCGTTAAGGAGACGGCTGGATGACTGGTTCGAGCATCACGATATCTCGCCCCGAATAACGGGAGAATTCGACGACAGCGCTCTGCTCAAGGCCTTCGGCGAGGCTGGTGCCGGTCTGTTTGCCGCCCCGACGGTGATCGAGGCCGAGATTTGCCGGATGTATCGGATGTCGGTCGTAGGTCAGACGGATGAAATTACCGAGCGCTTTTACGCCATCTCGACTGAGCGGAAATTGAAGCATGATTCGGTGGTCTTGATTACGAACCTGGCCAGGAGTGACTTGTTTCGTTGACGGGTCGTACCGCCGATCCAGGAAAATCGCTGTGCAAGCAGTTGCCTGTCGACTCTTGCGAACTCAATTTCGATTGCTTGGGGGATTCCCCGGGGTTTTGAGCGGTAGCGGCGAACGTCTGGCCTGGATAGCAAATGAAGCCATGAGCCTGCCAACATCGGGACCAGCTTGGCGACCCACGGACAGGAAGGAGACGGGAGTTACGGCACGGACGGCTGCTTTCCTGCCGATACCGACTCCCACGCGGCCGGTTTCCGAACATCGTGAAGTCGCGCGTCTGACACGATGTAGCCAGTGACTTCTCTTGGGAGCTCCACCCAGCTTCACTATTGCTTTTACTCGAACGCCGGGATGACGAAGTCGGCCAGTATCTTCGCATTGGATGACGGCATTTCGTAGTTGCCACTCGTGAAAACGACGACGGCATTCCGGTCAGGAAAGACGATGATCTTCTGTCCTCCGAAACCTGTCGCCCAATAGGAAGGCAGTTTCTCCCCGGAGTGGGAAAACTGATGGGTGAACCACCCATACGAATAGCCACGTTGCCCTGGCGTGCCATCATCGGGCGGAATCGGATTCCACCGCCTGTTGCGCCAGCTGCTGCCCGGCCCGGGAAACGGCCTTGCGCTGGCCTCGACCCACTGTTCGGAAACGATTCGCTTACCGTCCCACAGCCCGTCGTTGAGGTAGGTTACGCCGAATTTCAGCATCTCTCTCGGGGTCATTCTCTGCCCGCCACCCGCGTAGATAACATCATCATTAATCCGGTGCCATGCAACTGGGTCAATTCCCATCGGCTTGAACAAATACTCGGCGGAGAACGCCTCAATGTCCTTGCCGGTGGCATTCTCGACGATCGCACCCAGCAGAACCGTGTTGCCGCTGTTGTACGTGAAGGCGGCGCCGGGTTCACTGGCCAGCGGGTTTTCCAGGATGCAGCCGACCGGATCGTCACAGAACCATAATGCGATCAGGTCATTGCTCGTATCCGAAAGCGATGAGCTCCATTCATCCCAATCAAGACCCGACGTCATGGTTACCAGGTGTTCGATGGTGATCCGATCTTTGCCGTCCGTTTTCAAATGTCGGTATTCGGGCAAGTAGTCGAACATGGACTGCTCCACGCTTTCGATGAAGCCCTCTTCAATGGCGATGCCGACACAGGCCGACGTAATACTTTTACCGACAGAGGCAATGTCGTGTTTCATGTCTCGGTCCCAGGTCACCCAGGCGCCGTGGAAGTTCGGGCCGTCCCATTGGTATTCATGGCCAGGGAAATACTCTTCGAAAACCAGTCGGTTGTCCTTGAAGATGAGCATGGAATGGATTTCGCCAAAACGGCCGTCTTCGATCCTGCCTGCCGCCTCGGCAATCAGTGCCGGGTTCATTCCGACTTCATTCAGTGTGCCGACATCGAATCCATCATCCATTTTTTGTGGCGGTCGATAGCTGTAGTCGGTAGTCGAAGCCGGATCACAGCCGTTCGCCAGGAGCAACGGTAATAACGTGAACAGAGTGGTAATACGAACTAGAGAACTCCTCGTGATCGTCATCATCAGGCACCCCGACCATTCCAACACTGCAACAGCAGTTCCACCGAACACAGCCCGGCCATCGAGACATAGGCGCCGGCGAGGACTACGAATCCGGAGATAACAAGCGCCCAAAAGCCGAGAATCTGGCCGAGGGTTTTCATGCTCCCATCAACCCTGG
>JAAUXY010139950.1_pt1 | contig 28907 bp, 33 predicted proteins | sample 7278121 | NCBI WGS metagenome assembly JAAUXY01 (sample SAMN14350117, study PRJNA611818) | marine sediment metagenome | isolation source: surface marine sediment (1.8m) | place: French Polynesia: Moorea | collected 2018-08 | reverse complement strand
CTGCAGCAGCACCCCGATAATAGCGATCTCGCCCTCGTAGGGCAGCGACGTGTCCTTGAGGCGGTAGCGATCGTCGCCGAGCGCCTCGAATTCCTCGGTCGCAGGGAATTCGGCGACGCGCTGCTCCCAGGCTTCGATGAGCGATTCCCTGTCCGGGGCAGCGTGGCTCGTCGCCGTAATCGAAACCGCGATGAGCGCGATAATAGTGCGTGCGAGAGCGTTCATCGAGCCATCATCGCCAATCCGGATGGCCGCGTGCAAATCGCAGTTCACAGTTTGCGGTCAGGCCGAAGCGCCATACTCCATTTCATGCAGCCCGCACTCGCGCTTCAGTCCGAAGAAGCGCGTCTCCTCGGCCGAGGACACCTCGGCCAGTGACCGGGTCGTGTGCACGTCGCCGATCGAGATATAGCCCTTGTCGCGCAGGGGGTGGTACGGCAAATTGTGCTCGCGCAGGTAGCGGTACACGTCGCGATCGCTCCAGTCTGCGATCGGGTGCACTTTGTAGCGCTCGCCCGAGGATCCAACGAACGGCGTATTGGCGCGGCTCGCTGACTGGTCGCGACGCAGTCCCGCAAACCATGTGCCGACTTGCAGCTCGGCCAGGGCGCGCTCCATGGGCTGCACTTTGTTGTCGTGGTTGTAGTGATCCAGGCCCGACACCCCGTGCTCCCAGCGTTTGCCATGGCGGGCCTCCTGCCAGGCGGCTGACACAGCCGGCCTGTAGACGCACAGGTTCAGCGACAAGCGATCCGTCAGCTCGTCGATGAACCGATACGTTTCGGGAAACAGGTAGCCCGTGTCGATGACAACGACCGGGATGTCCGACGACTGCCGCGTCACGAGATGCAACATCACCGCCGCTTGCGCGCCGAAACTGCTGCTGACCATGTGCTGCCCGGGGAGGTTTTCCAGCGCCCATGCAACCCGTTCCTCGGCTGTCATCCCTGCGAAATCGGGCTGCTCAATCATGGAAATCCCTGCCTTCTTCGACTGCACGCACGACGCCGGCTCGCACAAGGTAGTCGCCGAAATGCTCGCCGTCGTCGCGTTCGGTCGCGTAGCTTTCGAACAATGGCGACAGTGCCTGGACGATCTCCGCCTCGTCGGCGTTGTCGAGATACAGGCGACCGAGACGGTCTCCCGCGAATCCGGCGCCAAGGTAGAGGTTGTAGCGCCCGGGGCCCTTGCCCACGAGCCCGATCTCGGCGATGTAGGGACGCGCGCAGCCGTTCGGGCAGCCCGTCATTCGAATGGTGATCGGCTCATCGGCAAGCCCGCGCTGCTCGAGCTGCGTTTCCAGCCGGTCGACGAGCGTCGGCAGGTAACGTTCGGCCTCCGCCATGGCCAGGGCACAGGTGGGCATCGCAACGCACGCCATCGAGTTCCGGCGCAGCGCCGATGCGTGCTGGTCGTTCTCTATGCCGTGCTGTCGCAGCAGCGCATCGATCGCCTTTTTACCGTCGGTCGTGACACCGGCAATGATCAGGTTCTGGTTCGGCGTCAGCACAAACGCTCCGTCGTGCGCCGCTGCAATCGCCCGCAAACCGCTCATTATGCGTCGCTCACCAGGATCGGAGACGCGGCCATTCTGTACGAACAGCGTGTAACTCCAGTTGCCGTCGTCATCTTTCTGCCAACCGTACACATCGCCGTTACCCGCGAACGCGTAGGGTCGTTCAGCGCCAAACGTCATTCCGGCCCGCTGCTCGACTTCGTCACGGAACCAGTCCACGCCACGATCGTCGATCGTGTATTTGAGCCGAGCGTGCTTGCGGTTGGTACGATCGCCGAAGTCCCGTTGTGTCGTTACGACGGCCTCGGCGACGGCTATGAACTGCTGCTTCGCGCAATAACCGAGCACTCGACCGAGCTGCGGGTAGGTTTCGGTCTCGCCATGGGACATGCCCATACCGCCACCCACGACGACGTTGTAGCCGACAAGCTCGCCCTGCTCCACGATCGCGATGAACCCCAGATCCTGCGACCAGACGTCGACATCGTTTTGCGGTGGTACCACGAACGCCGCCTTGAATTTCCGCGGCAGGTAGGTTGCGCCGTAGACGGGTTCGACCTCGGGCTCGGTTGGCGACAGCTTTTCGCCGTCGAGCCAGATCTCGTGGTAGGCGCCTGTACGCGGCGTCAGGTGCGCACTCATCGCGCGCGCGTGTTCGTGCACTTCGGCATGCACCCGCGACACGTTTGCGAGCGCTGGCGCCATGACGTTGCGGTTGACGTCACCGCAGGCGGCGATGGTGTCGAGCATCGAGTCGTTAATCGCACGGATCGTCGGCTTGAGCTGCCCCTTGATGACACCGTGAAACTGCACTGCCTGCCGTGTCGTCAGCCGGATCGTGCCGTTGGCGTGTTCGTCTGCGATATCTGCGAGCGCCAGCCATTGCGAAGGTGTGAGCACACCGCCCGGAATGCGGGCGCGGATCATGAAACTGTACGCGGGCTCGAGTCGCTGCCGCTTGCGCTCGCTGCGAACGTCACGGTCGTCCTGCTGGTAGAAACCGTGGAACTTCGACAACTGCGTGTCGTCCGGGTGCAACGCGCCCGTGAGCGGGTCGTCCAGGCTCTCCACGATCGTGCCGCGCAGGTGCCGGCTTTTCGCCTTGATGTGTTCGACTTCGGTGAGTTCCGCCATCAGTACACGTCCCGCTGGTAACGGCCTGCACCACGCATTTCCTTGAGCCGCCGCTCGGCGTCGTCGGTCGATACACCCTGCCCCGCTGCAATGACGTCGACGAGCGCCACGTGTACGTCCGGCGCCATGCGCTTTGCGTCGCCGCAAACGTAAAGGTGTGCGCCTTTCTCGATCCATTCGTACAGCTCGGCCGCGCGCTCTCGGATGCGATCCTGAACGTAGACCTTGTGCTCCTGGTCGCGCGAGAACGCCACGTCGAGCCGCTGCAGGCGACCCTGCTTCAGATGCCGCTGCCACTCGAGCTGATATAAGAAGTCGCTGGAGAAATTGCGGTCGCCGAAGAACAGCCAGTTGTCGCCGCTGGCATTCCGCTCCGCGCGTTCCTCGACGAAGGCGCGGAACGGCGCAACGCCTGTGCCCGGCCCGATCATCACCACCGGGACATCGTCGGCGGGCAAGCGGAAACGCGAGTTGGGCTCTACGAAGACTTTGAGGATGGCTCCTTCCTCGACGCGATCCGTGATGTAGGTCGACCCGGCTCCCCAGTGCTCGCTGCCGAATGCATCGTAGCGCACGGCAGCGACGGTCAGGTGCACTTCGTCGGGATTGGCTCGCTGACTGGAAGCAATCGAATACGATCTCGGGCTCAGCTTGCGCAGGCTCGACACGAATTCGGCCGGCCGTACCGAAACCGGGAAGCGTCTCACGATATCGATGATCTGGTGCGTCTCCATGAGCTCGGTAAGCCCGGAGGCACCGCTCAATGCAGCCCAGCGCTCGATGAATCCCAGGTTGGGTGCGGTGATTTCGACCTTGCTCGAGAGTACTTGACGAATTGTGAGCTCTTTACCATCCAGTTCGACGCGTGCGTCTGCATCGAATTCGAGCTCGTCGATGAACTGCTGCACGAGTTGCGGCGGGTTCTCAACGATGACGCCGAGCGCGTCGCCAGGCTCATACTGGATGCCGGAGCCTTCGAGCGACAGCTCGATGTGCTGGACTTCCTTCGTCGAGCCGGAGCCCGTTATCGGCTGCTTGAGCAGCACCTCCGCCTCGAACGGTCGAGCGCGGTCGTGCGCCGGCGACTCCACCGGGCGCAGGTGCGACACCGCGCCTGTCGACTCCAGCTCGTCGGGCAAAATCGACAACAGCTCGCTGGCCCACGCATCGGCGGGTTCGTCGTAATCGAGATCGCATTCGATAATTGGCAGCAGCCTTTGTCCGCCAAGCTCTGCAAGCCGGGCATCGAACTGGCGCCCCGTCTCGCAGAAGTTGATGTAGCTGCTGTCGCCGAGCGCCAGGATCGAGTAGCGGAGGTTCGGGAGCCTGGGCGCCCTGTCCGACAGCAGGTACTCGTGGAAAAGCTCGGCATCGTCGGGCGGGTCGCCCTCGCCGTGGGTGCTCACCACGACTGCGAGCAGCGATTCGCGCTTCAGGTTGGCGGGCTTGAACTCGGCAAGGCTGGTCAGCGCTACCGCATAACCGGACGCTCGTGCCCGCGCGGCCAGCGCTTTCGCAACACCCTCGCCATTGCCGGTCTGCGAGCCGTAGAGGATCGTGAGTTTCTCACCGCTGTCGACAGCCTGTACTTGCGGAGCTGCGACTTCGCCGGTTCCCGCAGCCAGTCCGGCCGCGTAGCCCGACAGCCATTGCAGCTCCGCCGCCGTGCGACCCGCGAATGCCGTTTCTGCAATTTGCGCCAGGTTGTTCATGGCGCAACGATAGGGTCACGCTCCCCCGCGCGTGAACGGCTTTGTCGTTATTGCCTTATAACAGCCGCTTATATCGCCTCGTTTGACTGTAGGAGCGGTCGTGAGACCGCGAAATGACGAAGAAATCCTCCACCCACCGCCGGCATTCCGGACTAGATCGGCTTCGATTCGGGCTGGATGAGGTTAAGAACCGTGCGAGCGTCGCGACCGGCGAACAGAAACTTTATGACGATGGCAGCCGACGCTTCCAATAGTCTGGAATACCTGAGCTCACCAACGTCAACCGGGTCACAGCCCTGGTCGGCAATCAGTTCAGCGACCATCGACTTGGCAGCGGCATCGTCACCGCAATACAGAGCAGCCAGTTTTCGGCCATCGAACGTTGGCGGGTCCATTTCCCACACAGACGCCTGGCACATATTGAATGCTTTTACGACCTGGGACTGCGGAACCAGCGCGGCAATGTATTCGGCCAGCGAACCCTCATCAAACAGGGCTGGCAAATAATCCTCTCCCGAATTGTCATGTGGCCCGCCGGGTACGCTGACCGGGTTGTTGATGTCAATTACGATCTTCCCGGCAAACGCATCTGCACCGCCCGCGCTTTGAATGGCACCTTCAACTGCGTTGGCCGGTGTAGCCAATACAATCACATCACCAAACCCAACAGAGTCTGCTGTGGATCCGCTTCCTGCTGCGTGGATCTCCTCGGCTAACGACGCCGCACGCTCGGCGTTTCGCCCACCGACGAAAACTTCGTGTGTTGTAGCCCAGCGCCTCGAAAGTGCCTGAGCCATGTTGCCGTATCCAATAAATCCAATTTTCATCGAATTCTCTCGGGTTGTATGTGTGTCCGCGTCGGGTCTTTGGCAGGAATACATCTTACCCCGAAAGCGGTCGTCGATCGCGGTCTCACGACCGCTCCTACAGTCCAGTAGTCAGTGTAGGAGCTGTTGAGCGAAGCGAAACTGCGATTGTCGCGAAGCTCATGGAAGCAGACACTAAAGATCAATCCGCAAGCACCCTCCGGGTTCTGTCTCGATCGTAGGCGGATTGGGTCTTACGACCGCTCCTACGGAGATTATTACGGGCAGATTTCAGCGTTGAAGCCCGTCGCACCGAACTCCGTCAGGGCTGTGGATATGCCGGTCTGGACGTCGACGGAGTGCCGGAGGAACCCAATCGTTATCTTCCCACCAGCATCTTTGTCGATCGAAATGTACAGTGGCGCGTTCAGGCGAATGTCACGCTCGATGACGTCTCGACTCTGAACTTCATCGCCGATCATGTGGCGGTATCCGAAGTTGACTGCGCCGTCGTCACTTTTTACGAATATAGCGTCGACGTACTCTCGTTTATCTTCGCTCTGGAGCGTCAGGTTGACGGCCGGGACATAATCGCCATCGTAGGCTTCCTGAAGGGTCACGCGGAAGTACCAGCTACCTGTTTCGTCAGCAGTTTCGGTTCCCCATGAGTCGTAGGCGCCGTTGGCGGCGTCGAGGTTGACGCAGGGGGGTCGTTCCGGTTCCTGTGCGTACAGGGTGCAGCTTACGTATACCAGGATGAGGGCGAAGAGGGTTGGTTTGTTCATGCTTGTCTTAGTTCGGCAAACGGCGATCGCGGTCTTACGACCGCTCCTACTGCACTGTGCCAACGTTGATTTCGATCGCGGTCTTACGACCGCTCCTACAAGCCGCTCCTACAAGCCGCTCCTACAGAGAATTGGTCAATATATCCGGATGCCGCCGTGGCGTCTGCGGCTTTGCCGGTCGACCCACCAGAGGCCTGCAAGGAAGCCGGCGATCAGGCACACGACGATCGCCGCGCCGACCCATGTCAGTGGCAGGACGTTGTCGAACTGGCTCAGGCGCGACTGGTAGTCGGCGTTATCGTCCTCGAGGTCGCTGATACGCGATTGCCCCGCTTCGAGCTGTGCTTTCAGGTCGGCGGCCTCGGACTGCAGCGCGCTAATGGTCGCCGCCGGCTGTGCAAACTGGCGCCTGGCTTCTTCGAGTTCGGCAGCGATGCGGTCCCGATCCGCAGCTGTCTCGTTCACGATCAGCTTGGCCGGCTTCTCGGACACGATGTAGGCGGCCTTCACATAGCCGGTCACACCGTCCGGCAGCTGCACGTGCGCGTAATAGCGATCGCGCGACAGGACTTCGAATTCCTGTCCGCTCTGCAGGTTGCGGAACGGTCGGTCGCTCGTGTCTGCCGCCTGGTGCAATCCCAGGTTCAGCACATCCGTCACGTAGCCGGTTTCGGCCACAGCCATGAGTGGCGCGAACGCCAGCACCGCGATCAAAAAACGCATTGTCTTCCTCCCAAGCTGGCTCGGAGTTTACACCAAGCTACTGCCGATTGAGCCAGCGCAGAAGTGCATCCTGCACCTCCTCGCCGGGGCCGCGGTGGATATCCTCATGATTGTGCAGAGCGACGATCGCGAAGCGGCGGCCCGAGCGGGCCTGCATGTAGCCGGCGATCGCCGTCACGTGGTCGAGCGAGCCGGTTTTGAGATGCGCTTTGCCCGCCAGCTCTGCATCCCTGAACCGGCGTCGCAGCGTGCCGTCGAGCCCGCTCAGCGACATGGACGCCAGGAACTCGGGCATGTAGGTCTGCCGCCACGCGAACCTGAGCATCGCCGCCATGTCGGACGCCGTGATTCGCGACTTGCGTGACAGGCCCGCGCCGTTGTCGAGAACCAGCTCCGTTTCCAAGATTTCGTGTTCCGTCAACCAGTCCTCGATGACCTGGCGTCCACCTTCCTCGGTGCCCGGCGCTCCCTGCACTTCCGCCGACAGCGTATACATCAGCTGGCGCGCCATGACGTTGTTGCTGTGCTTGTTGATGCGGGCGATGGATTCGGCGAGCGAGAGCGACGGAAACTCGAGCAGCGGCTCTGCGTCTTCAGGCACGACTGTGTTCTGCCATTCCTCGCCAATCTTGCCGCCCGACTCGCGCCACAGGCCCGACACGAGGCCATACACGAACTGGTTGTGCGACAGCGCCGTGCGGTCCATCGCGTAGCGCTTGCAACCCGACGGGAAACGCCCGCTGAATACCATCATGTCGACGTCGTCGTTCGGCGTAATCGTGATGCCGCGCTGGTAGCCTCGACAGGCACCGTTCGACAGCGTGAGGCGATTTTCGACACGGAGGTTATCGAGGTCCGGCTCGAGGCTCAGCCGCACGGCATTGGCGTCGACATCGGGTTCGAACCAGTAGCGCACGACCTTGAAGTTCATGAGCAGCGCATTGGGCGCCACGTTGTAGGCTCGCAACGGCTGTCGATCGAACGCAGCGGGGTCGTGGTCGGCAACGTCGAACCAGCTGTCGTCCAGCAACAGTTTGCCACCGATGTCATCGATGCCCGCGTGACGAAGGCTGCGTAGCATCTGCCAGACCCGTTCCGTGACGAGGAACGGGTCGCCGTAGCCCTTGATTGCCAGATCGCCGTCGAGACGGCCATTCTCGATGTCGCCGAACGCGTAGATCTCGGTCTTCCAATGGTAGGCAGGTCCCAGCAAGTCCAGCGCAACGAGTGTCGTCAGAAGTTTGAGCGTCGACGCGGGGTTGCGCGGCTGATCGGGCAACCACGCAAGCAGGACCTCACCGGTATCCACGTCCTCGACGTGGATACTGATGGAGTCGTGCGGGACGGCGCGAACGTCGAGTGCGCGGACGACGCCCGGCGGGAGCGCGGATTCGGCAGCATAGACGGGCAGCCATAGGCCAAGGAGCAGTAATCCGAACAGCGGTTTCATTTTTCCTGCAATCGACTCCTCAAAGCGCGGCTCGCTGAGCGGTGCACGAGCCAGGTGACGGTGGAGATGCCGGCGAGCCCCGCTGCAGCGACCCAGTAGGCGAGCTGCGGCGGCGTCGTCTCGCCCGACATCACCTGGCCGATGTTACGAGCCAGCGATCCAATGTAAACGTACAGGACGACAACCGGAAGCATACCGGCCGCGGTGGCTCGCAGGTAGGTGAGTCCACGCACCGACGTAACCCCGTAAACGTAGTTGAGCAGGTTGTACGGGATCAGCAGCGCCAGCCGCGTCAGCAACACGATCGTGAACGCCTGGTCGCCTATTGCCGACTCGATCGCCTGCAGCCTGGGGCTCGAATGCACGCGGTGCTCGACCCAGGGGCGCGCGAAGAATCGCCCCGCGACAAACGCGAGCTGCGCGCCGATGACGATTGCGGCTATGGCATAAACACTCCCGTATATCGAACCGAACAGGAAGCCCGCCAGCATCATCGTGACCGATCCGGGCACGAACGCGACTGCCGCGAGGCTGCCGATGGCTATGTAAACCGCGGCGCCCGCAGTCGGGTTGTCCCGACACCACTCCACTGCGGCATCGAACCAGCCGCCAGGAGCGAACCGGTACAACGCGACGACGATCGCCACCAGCAGCAGTGCGAGCGCGCCGCGAACGTACATGTTCATTTGCGACGCTCTCCTTTCCGGGGCCGCTCGGGTCGATTGATGCCGTAACTGCGAATGCGATCGGCGAGTGTCGTCGGTCTTACACCGAGCATCGCGGCGGCGCCGCCGTCTCCCGAGACACGCCAGTCGGCCTCTTCCAGCGCTCGCACCAGGTTGCGCCGCTGGAACTCGCGCATCTCCGACTCGGTCAGGAACCCCTCCAGCTCGGCCGACTCCGGCTCACCTTCAATCGCCTCCCGCTCGAGGTCCGGCATCGACAGGTCGAGGCGCAGCACCTTTCCTGGCGACAGGATGACGGCCCGCTCGATCACGTTCTTCAGCTCGCGCACGTTGCCCGGCCAGTCGTACTCGCGGAGCTTCTGCGCCTGCGTTTTCGTCAGCGTCAATACTTCGCGGCCGAAATCCCGGCACGTCTCCTCGAGAAAATACTGCGCCAGCTGAATGACGTCCTCGGCGCGCTCCCTGAGCGGAGGGATATCAATCGGGAATACGCTGAGGCGATAGAACAGGTCCTCGCGAAACTTCCCTTCCACGATGAGCTCTTCGAGATCGCGATTAGTGGCGGCGATCACCCGAACGTCGACCGATTTCGTTATGTCGTCGCCGACGCGCTCGAATTCAGACTCCTGCAAGACGCGCAGGAGTTTGCCCTGCAGCTCGAGCGGTATCTCGCCGATCTCGTCGAGAAAAATCGAGCCGCCATCGGCAAGCTGGAAGCGCCCGATTCGATCGCGATGCGCGCCCGTGAACGCACCTTTGACGTGTCCGAAGAACTCGCTTTCGAACAGCTCCTTCGGGATGGACGCGCAGTTGACCTTCACTAGCGGCTTCTCGGCGCGCGGACTGCGAGCGTGGATAGCGCGCGCAACGAGTTCCTTGCCGACGCCCGACTCGCCCTGCACGAGCACGCTTGCCGGCGTGTCCGCAACCGCTTCGACGCGATCCAGCATGCGTTTCAGTGCCGGACTCTTTCCAATGATGCGGCCGAATTGCATCGCAACGTTTACTTCCTCGCGGAGGTAGTCGCGTTCCCGCTCGAGTTCTTCACGCAAACGTGCGTTCTCGACGAGCGCCCGGCGCAGCTCGCGTTCCGCGCGGTTGCGTTCAGTGACGTCTTTCGACGCGACGAGCAGTTGATCGACATTGCCATGCTCTTCACGGTGCGCAATTGCTGATTGCAACAGATCCAGGACGCGACCGTCTTTCGTCAGCAGCTGCCGGTCGACATTGTCAAAATCGCCGTTGGCGATAAACGCCTGCAACTTTCCGCCACTGTATTTGCGGCGATCTGCAGCGACGAAAAAGTCGGTTACGGGCCGGCCGATTACTTCGTTGCGTTCGTAGCCCAGCTTCTGCAACCAATGATCGGTTACCGTCACGATGTGACCGTCGCCGTCCACGGTGTGCAACATGGCGGGCGTCGAACGGTACAGGGTGCGGTACTTGTAGTTGGCGCGCGCGAGGTCGGTGAGCTCGGTATACGTCGCAACGGTGCGAACGAATTCGCCTGCGCTGCCGAACTCGACGGCGGCTGTGGTCGTACACTCGAGGACGTCACCGTCTGCAGTCAGGAAGCCGACCGGCTTGTTCTCGATGCGTCCGACACGACGCAGCGCCGGCCTGAGCTCGTCACGAATTCGACGTGCCGTATCGGGCGTCGCGAACTCCTCCGGCATCCGACCGACCATGTCCTGTCGCGTATAGCCCAGGCGCTCGAGCATGACGTCGGTGACGTCGAGATAGCTGCCGTTCTCGGCAATCGACGTCGCCATGATCGGCGCCTTGCGAAACAGCCATTGATAGTCGTCGCGGGGGTCCATCGCCGCACTATATACGAAATCTCGTAAATAAGATTCCCGAAATTTCGTCATTTACGACAAACCGTGAATGCCTGATTTACGTAACTGACTGATTTATAACGTAAACCCAAGTTGGCACGGCTCGTGCAGTAGTAACCGCAAGCAGCGGCCATCGGGCCGCACTCAGGACCAAAGGATGAAACGATGCGAGCAAAACACACTGTAGACGGACTTGCACTGGCTGGCGCTCTGGTGGCCCTGGCCGGTGTCTTCTTCGCGGCCGGTTCGGCACTCGCTGACGAGGCGCAAGATACTGATTCCGATAAGATTTCTGTGACGGAAACCAGCCTGGACACGGTCAAGGAGGCCGCCGTCGCAAACGCGGAGGCCGCCGCCGAGGCCGCGGAAGCGGTGCAGAACGAGGCTGAGCTCGAACTTGCAATCGGCCTGGACGCCCGCACATCGGACCTATTGCTGGTGCGTCGCTGAGCGCGACGGCCTGCCGAACCCCCCGCCGGTCGGATTGACCGGCTTAAACGGGCCAGGATGGTCCGGCGGCACCCCCCCCTGCCGTAAATGCTTTTGGCGCCAGATCTCATCTGGCGCCTTTTTTTTACCTGTCGCGTCCTGCCCGGTGGTTCTCTGCCCGTTCGGCGCGCGCTTTGGAATTCTGGTTGGAAATGCTCTCGCGCAGCTTCTTCAACCAGATTCTCGCCCAGGCGAATTCGATGCTGAGAATGGCGAGGCCGACGGGAATGAGAACCAGGGCCGGTCCGGGGGTCACGATCATTATGATGCCCAGCAGCAGGATGGTGGCACCGACGACGCCTATGACGATACGGCGAGCGACCTTGTAGGTCAGATGCATGGCCTTGCGAATCATTGCGGGACGAGCCTAACACGTGAACAACGTTTGTTTTTCGACAAGCTTGTCGTACCTTTGTCGCATGAGATTCGACTTCGCCAGCTTTCTCGTCGTCGCGCTTGCCGTGCTGCCTTCGACCAGCATTGGCAACGCTGCCAGGATCAGTGCCGCGTTCAGTACCGCGACGGTTTCGGTCTCGCCGGCGATCGAAGTCCGGCGACAGATCGATCTGCCGGCCCTCGAGTACGACTTTTCGATCCACGTGCAATGCGAAGCCCCGGCACAAGCTGCGCGACTGTCGGTCAGTGTCGCGGACACGCGCAAGCGCATCGATCTTGCCGACGCAGAATCGTCGGGGAGCGTCGACGAATCGCTGCTGATACCGGCCGACCAGCTCGCCCCCGTCGTTACTGACGGGTTCTGCGTCGACGGCGACGAAGCATCGCGCGCATCGCTGCTCGTCAAAGGCGTGCTGACGTCGTCGCTGTCACTGCGGTGCAGCAACCAGCGCGACGACACGATTTACTTCGCAAGCGAATCTCTTGCCGTGAGGCTCGAATGTGCGGAGTCGACGGACGACTACGAGACGTCTTCGACGGCAGCCACGGAGAGGTGAAGGTCGAGGAACCTCAGCGTCTCCTCCCACGCTGATTCCGTTGCTTCACGATTGAAGTTGCTGCTCGCAGGGTTGGCGAACGCGCTGCCGACGGCCGGGTAAGTCTTGATCTCGTAGTTCTTGCGCAACCGCATAAGAGACTCTTCGAATGCTTTCAGCGTATCGTTCGCGATCCGCCGGTCTTCCGATCCGTAGTGGCCGAGCAACGGCGCCGTGATCGGCCGCAGCGCGTCCTCGTCCGCATCGAACTGGCCGTAGTAGTTGACGACAGCGTCAATATCGTCGCCGAAGCTCGCCGCGGCATCGAGCGACAAACCGCCGCCAAGCCCCCAGCCAACGATGCCGACGCGCGGAGCGCCCGCCGTGTCGCTGACCATGTCGTAGGCTGCACGCACGTTGGCCATCGCCGCTTCACGATCCTCGATGACTCTTGCCGCGAGCGTGCGCGCCTTCGTAGGACTTTCGGTGGTCTCGCCTGAAAACAGGTCCACGGCAAAAACGATGTAGCCCTCGGCCGCGAGTTCGTCAGCGATCCTTTTTACGTTCTCGTTGAGACCCCACCACTCGTGAACCAGCACCACGGCGGGCAGAGGCTCGACCATATCCGACGGGAAGACGAAGTGACCGTAAACGAGATGATCCTCGAGTTCCATGTAAGGAAGCAGCTCCGAGATAACGGCACGGGCCCGCGGTGCTTCTTCGAGCGGTGTCTCTGCCTGCGGAGTTTCTGCGGTTGCCTCGGCGGGCGTTGCTGCCACGTCCGGGGACTCGCTGCCTCCGGATCCGCATGCGGCCAGCATCGCTGCCAGCATCAGTTGCGCGGCACGGACGAACGGCTTGCAAAGTCTGCTGATCAACATACGGCGTATGATACTACCAGTCCTCGTCGTCATCCCATTCCTTCAGTTTGCTTTTGTCCACCTTGCGCCACTGCTCGTCGCTTATGCGCATGTAGTGGCGAACCTTGGCCAGCGTGTAAACGATGACCACGACAATTAGCGCTATGAGCAGCCAGAGGCCGTCGGGCACGTCGCTCACCTCCGTACGCGAAATGGTGTCCTGACGTTGGCAAGCTTATCATCCGTCGCTCCATGACGGACCGGCCGACAAAAACGTCACGCGCGGCGCGAGCGCTGGCATTCTTGCGCGAAGCGCTGCGTGACAACGAGATCGACTTCACAGTTGGCCCGATTGGCCGCGCGCTGGGCCTGCTGGCGATTCCGATGATGCTCGAGATGGCGATGGAGTCGGTGTTCGCCATCGTCGATATCGCATTCGTTTCGCGCCTTGGCACCGACGCAGTCGCCGCCGTTGGCATTACCGAGGCGCTGGTGACGGTTTTGTACGCGGTCGCGATCGGCTTCGGCATGGCCGTCACGGCGATGGTCTCGAGGCGCATTGGCGAACGCGAGCCCGAGCAGGCCGCCGAGGTCACCGGGCAGGCGATTCTGCTCGGCGCAGTCGTATCGGTGATTGTCGGCGCGATCGGCATCTTCTACGCCGAGGACATGCTGCGGCTCATGGGCGCCAGCGAGAGTGTCGTCGAGCTCGGCACCGGCTTCGCGACCGTCCTGATCGGCGGCTCGGTGTCCATCATCTACCTGTTCGTGCTGAACGCTGCGTTCCGCGGCGCGGGCGATGCAACGGTAGCGCTGCGTTCGCTGTGGCTCGCGAACGGCATCAACATCGTACTCGACCCCTGCCTTATTTTCGGGCTCGGTCCGTTTCCGGAGATGGGCGTAACGGGAGCAGCCGTCGCCACGACGATCGGCCGCGGCACGGGCGTTCTCTACCAACTCTGGTACCTCGCGGGGGCTCGCGGGCGCCTCGCGTTCCACGTGCGTCACCTGCGTTTCCGACCGGCGATCGCATTGCGCCTGGTGCGAATCTCGCTGGGCGGGATCGGGCAATTCCTCATTGCAACAAGCAGCTGGATCGTCCTCATGCGAATCGTCGCGATCTACGGTAGTGCTGCCGTTGCGGCGTATACGATTGCGCTCAGGATGTTCGAGTTCGTGTACCTGCCTGCGTGGGGGCTCGGCAACGCCGCTGCAACGCTCGTAGGCCAGAACCTCGGCGCCGGCAAGCCCGAGCGCGCCGAGCAATCCGCCTGGAAAGCCGCCCGTTACAACACTGTATTCCTGACCATCGTCGGCGTTGGCATGATTGCATTCGCGCCGTGGCTGACGTCGCTGTTCAGCAGCGACCCCGAGGTCATGCGTTGGGGCACGAGCTGCCTGCGCATTCTCGGCATCGGGTTTCCGATGTACGCCATTGGCGAGATTCTCGTGCAGTCGTTCAATGGCGCCGGCGACACCTACACGCCCGTCGTCCTGAACCTGATCTGCTTCTGGGCCGTGCAAATCCCGCTCGCGTGGTGGCTCGCGACCGCGATCCAGCTCGGCCCAAACGGCGTATTCTGGGCGATCGTGATTGCGGAAACGCTCGTCACTGTTCTCGGTATCATCGTCTTCCGCAAGGGACGCTGGAAGACTCAGGCCGCCTGATGAAACTGATCGACATTCGCAATGCGACTATCTACCGTCGCGGCACGCTCGTATTCGATGACCTGACGCTGAGCATCGGCGAACACGAGAGCGTCGCGATTCTGGGCCCTAACGGTTCGGGCAAGACGACGCTGCTGAAGACGCTCAACCGCGAACTGTATCCTGTCGAGCGCGACGAAAGTTGGGTGAAAATCCTCGGTCGTGACGACTGGAACGTTTGGGAACTGCGCGAACACATCGGCGTGGTCTCCCACGACCTGCACAGCCGCTACACCCCGAACACGTCGGCGCTCGAGGTCGTCGTCTCCGGCTTTCATTCGAGCATCGGCGTGCACGGCATCCTCGCCGAGCGCGTCACGGCGGACCAGGTCGACGCGGCGCTGGCCGTGATGCAGGAACTCGGCGTCGGCGACCTGCGTGACAGGAAGCTGAAGTCGATGTCCACGGGGCAGCAGCGCCGCTGCCTGCTCGCACGCGCGCTGGTGCACCGGCCCGACACGCTGATCCTCGACGAACCGACGACCGGGCTGGACTTCGCCGCCAGCTTTGACTACTTGCGCCGCATCCGCGCCCTCGCGGCAAAGGGCTGTAACGTCATCATCGCCACCCACCACCTCAATGAAATCCCGCCCGAAGTCGACCGGGTCATCCTGCTGAACCGCGGCAGAGTCGCCGCCGACGGCCGTAAAGACGAGGTCCTGCGCGACGACGTGCTCAGCGAGGTATTCGAGGTGGCGGTGCGTGTAAACCGCGTCGATGGATACTACCTGGCCTATCCGGGCTGATTGGCAGCCTGTTATTGTCAAAAACGTGACCTGTATCGATACTTGTGCGAGGAAAAAGTCTAATCTGCACAGTATGTTGCCGTCCCTGAGAAACCTGGTTGCCAGCCTGCCGCTCGTCGCGACGCCGGCCATGGCTGCGAGCCCGGCCGACAACACGGGGATTACGAGCATCGGTCCGGCGGTCTTCCTGTTCACGGTCGCCGCGGCGCTGCTGCTGACCCTGTTGTTCCGAAACTCCGCAAACCAGTTCACGAATACGTTGATGCAGAAGCTCGGCGACCAGCGCATTCGCAGGGCGCTCGAGCGCCGCAGTCACGACGTGCTGCACGACTTCATCCTGCCCGGCGCCTACGGCGGCCTCGTACGCATCGACCACGCGATCATGACCGCGGGCGGCATCCTGTGTATCCAGACGAAACACTGCAGCGGCGTCGTATTCGGTGCGAAAGACGAGGCACAGTGGGCCAACGTCGACGGCGTCGCCAAGCGTCGCTTCCTCAACCCGATCATCCAGAACGAAGGCCGCACTAAAGCTCTCCGGCAAGTGGTGCCGGACGTGCCCGTCGCAAACCTCGTCATCTTCAGTGGTAGCGTCGAATTCACCTCTCCGCCGCCCAAGAACGTCATCCGCGTCGACGAGCTCGAAAGCTTCGTCGCCAAGTTCGTGTTCGGCCCGAGCAAAGTCGAGGACTGGGACGGCGTGTGGATGAGCGTCAAGGCCGCCGCCATGACGGACGAGGCGACACGCAAAGATCTTCAGGCGCAGATCGGCTTCTGCTGATACCCGCCTTCCCGAGGCTATATACTCGGTCGAATGGACAACCCCGACACGTTGATCGCCGCGCCGCTGGGCGTACTCGCGGTACTCGTCGCGATCGCCGCATTCTTCTTCTTCGTCGCCGAGACCACCAAAGCGAAGCTTTTCAATTTCCTGCCGCCGCTGTTGTTCATTTACGCAACGCCGGTGGTACTGACGAATACGGGCGTCATTCCGTCCGAGTCGAGTGTCTACGACGGACTCAGCCAGTACGCGCTGCCGGCGTTCATCGTGATGATGCTGATCAAGGTCAACGTGCCGGCCGTCGTGCGCGTCATGGGCAAGGGCGTGCTCGTCATGCTCATGGGTACCGCGGGCGTCGTCGTCGGCGCGGTCATCGCGTATCTCATCGTGCACCGCTGGCTCGCCGAGGATGCCTGGAAAGGCTTTGGCGCGCTGGCGGGCAGCTGGATCGGCGGCACGGCCAACATGCTCGCAACGAGCGAGATGCTGGAGACACCGAAAGCACAGGTCGGGCTCGCCATTCTCGCCGACCAGGCCGTATACCTCGTGTGGCTGCCGCTGCTGCTAACCTCCCGCGATTTCGCTACGGCATTCAATCGCTGGGCCCGGGTACCCGCAGATCGACTCGCCTCAATGGACCAGGCGGCCGACGAGCACGCCGAAGAGGACGTCGCCCCACGCATGGCGCAGTACCTGTACCTCGGAGCCGTAGCGCTCGCGGTCACGTGGCTGGCGACCCTGGCATCCCCCGGTATCTCGGGCTGGATCGCCGAGACCTTCCCCGGCCTGGCGCCGGTGTTCTCGACGGGCACGACGCGCATCCTCCTCGTGACGACGATTGCGCTGCTCTTGTCGGTAACGCCGGTCTCGAAACTTCCGAATTCGACCGCGATCGGCACGGCGATCGTTTACGTATTCGTCGCAGGCATGGGTGCACGCGCGTCGCTCTCGGGACTGGCGCAGGCGCCTGCATTCGTTGCCGGCGCCTTCATCTGGATCGCCATCCACGGCTTGTTCTGCCTTGCCGGCGCATGGATCTTCCGTGTCGACGTGCACAGCGTGGCCATCGCTTCGGCTGCCAATATCGGCGGTGCGGCCTCCGCGCCGATCGTCGCTGCGCACCATCGTCCCAATCTCGTGCCGGTTGCCATCCTGATGGCATTACTCGGCTATGCGATGGGCAACTACCTGGCGCCGCTGGCCGGCAGGCTGGCGGCACTAGCGGCGGGGCAGTAAGCAGCCTGCGATATGAATCTGGAGCGCGCCAGGGAAATCACGGTACGAATCGGCATCGCAGCGGCGGTGTCGGGCGTATTGCTCGCTGTCGTCCTGACGTTCCTGATCAACGATCGGCCGGACATGGACACGGTCGAATTCCTGCCGGTCGACGATATGGCTGAACCCATGCCCGGCGTCGTGACCATGACGTGGCTGGGCGTGGGAACCCTGCTGTTCGACGACGGCGACACGCAGATCCTCGTCGACGGCTTCGTTTCGCGACCGTCGCTCGCCGATATCGTTTTTCGTCGCCCGGTCAGCAACGACATTCCGCTGATCAACCAGGTGCTGCTCGACTACGAAATGGAGCGCATCGCCGCGATCATTCCCGCACATTCACACTTCGATCACGCGATGGATATCGGTGCGATCGCCAACCGCAGCAGTGCCTCGGTCATGGGTTCGGAGTCGACGGCCAACATCGCGCGCGGATCGGGCGTGCCCGAGGACCAGGTCCTGGTTGCCGAGGCAGGTATCGAGTACGCCTTCGGCGAGTTCCGGGTGACGTTGCTGGACTCACCCCACGCCCCGATCGGCTGGCGCGGCGCGACGCCGCTCGCGGGCACCATCGACGAGCCGTTGGAACTGCCGGCATCGATCGCCGAATGGCGCGAGGGCGGTAGTTTCTCGATCGTCATTGCGCACCCGCAAGGCACGGCGCTCGTGCACGGCAGTGCGGGCTTTGCAGAGCAGGAACTCGAGGAGCTTCATGCCGACGTCGTGGTCATGAGCGTGGCCCAGCTGAAGAGCCTCGGCCGCAATTACGCCGAACGCTACTGGCAGGCGCTGGTGACGAGCACCGGCGCGTTCCGCGTATTGCCGATTCACTTCGACGACCTGACCGCACCGTTCGGCGAGATTCGGCTGCCGCCGAGGATCGTCGACAACTTTCCCGAAACGGCACGCTGGCTCAGGGAGTTCCGGCAAACCTGGGACCAGGACGTGAGCATCGTCATGCCGGAGTTCGGCGAACCGATAGCGATCTACTCCGTCGCACCAGCGCCGTCGAGTTGAGGCAACAGCTCTTCGAGCGTCGCCTCGCCACTCGCGAGCAACTCCTTGTCGGTTTTCTTCAGCGCTTTGACGAAATGCTCGAGACGTGACGCCGCGGCGCGGTCACCGGCCGGTGCCTCGAAAACGACGTCGAGCGGTGCACGTCCGCGCAGGTAGCGCGCGCCGCGTTTCCCGGAGCGGTGCTCGGCGACACGCCTGTCGACGTCGATTGCGATGCCGGTGTACAGGCTGCCGTCAGCGCACCTGAGCATATAGAGCCGGTATTCGCTCATCCTTCTCTGCCCACATGTCGTTTAGCCAGCGGTGCACGAATCGCCGGAATTCGCGGTCGTTCTGGTAATCGCCCTCGGCCAGCCGCGGCTCCACCGGTCTTTCCTTGACGTCGACGAGAACTCGCACGTGGGTGCCACAGCACAACTCCCAGAATCCGGCCGGACCATCGGGGTACACGAGCGTTACGTCGAGAATGGAATTGAAGAGCCTGCCCATCGACGTCATCGCAACGGCAAGCCCGCCGGCACGCGGCGCAAGCAGGTGCCGGTACGGCGAATTGCGCGAATCGCGTTTCTCTTCGGTGAAGCGCGTGCCTTCGATGAAGTTGATGACGGACGTCGGTGTCGTGCGGAATTTCTCGCAGGCTTTGCGCGTCGTTTCGAGGTCCTTGCCTTTCTTTTCGGGGTGCTTTGCGATGTACGACGGCGAGTAGCGCTTCATGAACGGCATGTCGAGCGCCCACCACGCGACGCCCATGACCGGGAACCAGATCAGCTGCTGCTTTATGAAGAACTTGAGCAGCGGGATGCGTCGGTTGAATACCTTCTGCAGTACGAGAATGTCGACCCAGGTCTGGTGGTTCGGTATGACCAGGTACCAGTTGTCTTTCGAGAGTTTCTCGACGCCGCGCGCCTGCCAGTCGATAGACCCGCCGTGCGCAAAGATCCAGGAATTGATGCTGATCCAGTTCTCCGCTATGCCCATGAGGATTTGCGTGATGACGCGTTGCAACGGCGGTATCGGCAACAGTTTGACGAGCGCCAGCAGGAACAGCGGCACGAACCAGAATAGCGTGTTGATGGCGAGACCCGCGAACACGAGCGTGCCGCGCAGGTTACGGATCATGGCGTTCACAGCGTGCTATTTTAGCCCGAATTCCGGCCGCTTGCCTTTCGCGTCGACAGTCGGCTGTGTATGCTGTTTTTATGAGCAGCGAACGTATCCGCGAACTACTTGCTGAACTGAACAGCGAACTGCAGTCGACGAAGGAAATCGACAGCGAGACTCGCGCGTTGCTGGGGCAGTTGAGCGAGGACGTCGACGCGCTGGCGGGCGAGACGACGACAGCCGCCGAGCGCGCCCTGGAACTCGAAAGCCGCTTCGCCGCCGAACACCCGGTCGCGCAACGCATCGCGCGCGAGATCGCCGACTTGCTCTCGAAGATGGGCATCTGATCCCGAAGGCGTCCTTCACTGGCTGCGCCAGGTGACCTCGCGCATTGACTCGAGACCGACTTCGAGAAACTTGGGTGGCGCGTTGTGGATGTCTTCGCGATCCTCGACGCACTCGAGACCCGGCCACAGATGCTCCACTTCGGCTTTACCGATCGAGTGCGGCGGGCCCTTGGCGACGTCCTCGTCGTACTCGACCGTGATGACGAGCTGCGATGCGCCCGGACTGAGGAGTGACGCGGTGTGCGCCGCGTAGCGCTCGCGCAAGTCCGGATCCACGGCGATGAACGCACCGCGATCGAAGTGTGCGTCGCAGATTTCGTCGGTCAGCTCGAAGTAGTCGCCGCAGTAAATCGTGATGTCGCGGTCCGCCGCCGTGTAGCGGTCCAGTGCGCCGGCCGAGTGCGTGTACTCGAGCGCGTTTTCCTCGAAGAAGGCTTCCACGGCGATTGGTGACAATTCGACGCCGACGACCGCGTTGCCTCTCGCCTCGAGCCACAACAGGTCCACGGTCTTGCCGCACAGTGGGACGAGCACGCGTTTGCCCGTGAAGGACCAGTAGCGCTGCAGGCTCGCATTGCCTTCGGGCTCGTGCCAGCCCGTGCGGCCCGTTTGCCAGCGTTCGTGCCAGGATTCCGACATTTCTCTCCTCGTGTCTACCGAAGTTTACCCGCGACGTATCGGGCGTTACCATGCGGCGCTCCCCCACGCAGGAACCCCGCAATGAGCACCGCAACGCGCATCGATGGCAAGGCCATGGCCGCCGCAATCTCCGAGACGATCACGCAGCAAACCGCGGCACTGCTCGCGGAGCACGACATCAAGCCCGGCCTCGCGGTGGTCATTATAGGCGAGGACCCCGCGAGCCAGGTGTACGTGCGTAACAAGAAACGCACGGCCGAGGCCTGCGGCTTCAACTCAGTGCGGCATTCTCTGCCCGAGGACGTCGGCCAGGACGAGGTGCTCGCGCTCATCGACGATCTCAACCAGGACGACGCCGTGCACGGCATCCTCGTGCAGCTGCCATTACCCGAGCACCTCGACGAGCAGACGATTACACAGTCGATTGCGCCCGAAAAAGACGTCGACGGTTTCCATTTCGTCAACATCGGCAAACTCACGGCCGGCCATACGTCGGATGCGTTCATCCCGTGCACGCCGGCGGGCTGCATGCTGATGATCGAAGAGCAGCTCGGCAAGGACCTGTCGGGCAAGACCGCGGTCGTCGTCGGCCGTTCGAACATCGTCGGCAAGCCGATGTTCAGCCTGCTGCTTGCCTCCAACGCGACCGTGACCGTCTGTCACAGCCGCACACCCGATCTCCCCGGCGTCGTTCGTGAAGCGGATATCGTCGTCGCCGCCGTCGGCCGCGCAATCATGGTGAAGGGCGACTGGATCAAACCCGGCGCCGTGGTCATCGATGTCGGCATCAACCGCATTGAAGTCGAGGTCGACGGGGAGACGAAGTCGAAACTGACCGGCGACGTCGCTTACGACGAAGTGGCCGAAATTGCAGCCGCGGTGACACCGGTCCCGGGCGGCGTCGGCCCGATGACGATCACGATGCTCATGGCAAACACGCTTCGCGCCGCGAAGCTAAGCGCGGGGCTTAAAGTCTAGATAGCTGCCTGCTCGCGGAGCTCGGCGATTTGTTCCTGCGTAAGCCCTGCTTCCTGCAATATCTCTTCGCTGTTTTGACCTTGCTGGGGTGCCGGGCCTGAGACCTCGGACGGCGTCGCACTGAAGCGCGGCGCGGGCGCTGGCTGCGTCACGCCGTCGAGTTCGATGAACGTATCCCGCGCTTCGTTGTGCGGGTGGCTGGTAGCCTCTTCGAAGTCGAGCACGGGCGCAAAGCAAACGTCGGTACCTTCGAGCAGCTCGCACCATTCCTCGCGTGTCTTCGCTTTGAATATCTCTGCCAGCCGGGACTTGAGCTCCGGCCACGCTCTCTTGTCGAACTGCTTGCGAAACGCATCGTCGTCGGTGAGGTCGAGCTTGTCGAGCAGCGTTGCGTAGAAATTGGGTTCCAGGGAGCCTATCGACACGTAATGCCCATCGGCGCACTCGTAGCAGTCGTACCAGGGCGCCGCGCCGTCGAGAAAGTTGTCGTAACGATTGCCGCTCCACAGGCCCTGTTTGTAGAGGCCGTAGAGAAGCGACGTCCCGTACGCCGAACCATCGACAATGGACGTATCAACGACCTGCCCCTCGCCGGTCTCCCGCGCGTGCAACAGCGCGGCGAGGATGCCGAGCGCCATTACCATGCTGCCGCCGCCGATATCGCCGACGAGCGTGGGTGGCGCGATCGGCGGCGCGTCGCCGCGCCCACCGTAGTAAAGTGCCCCCGCCAGCGCGATGTAGTTGATGTCATGGCCCGCCGAATGCGCCAACGGTCCGTGCTGGCCCCAGCCGGTCAGTCGCGCGAAAACGAGTTTTGCGTTGACGGCGTGGCAGTCGGCCGGCCCGAGGCCCGCGCGCTCCAGGACGCCGGGACGATATCCCTCGAGCAGCACGTCCGCGCCCGCAATCAGCTCCAGCGCGGCATCGCGCGCCCCCTTTTGCTTGAGATCCAGTGCGATCGAGCGCTTGCCCCGATTGACGATGTTGAACCTGGGCTCGACGTTGGCCGCCACGGCGTTCGGATTACCGGTTTTTCGGTCGATCACGACGACATCCGCGCCCATATCGGCAAGTACCATGCCGCAGAACGGTGCGGGACCGATCCCTGCAAACTCGATGACGCGAACGCCGTGTAGCGGTCCCATGCTGCATCCCTCGTGGTGCGACGATGGCGACTATAATAGTCGTTTACACCAACCAGGATAGTCAGTTGTCCGACACGCTAGAAAATTTCCGCACGATATGGCTGCACCCCGACGAAGACGGGATTGTGCAGATCATCGACCAGCGCGTACTGCCGCACGAATACCGTGTGCACGACCTGCGCGAGTGGCAGGACGGTTCCGAGGCGATCGCCGACATGTACGTCCGCGGCGCACCGCTGATCGGCGCGACCGCGGCGTGGAGCCTGTACCTGGCAGCCCGGCGGACCGCTGGTTCCGCGGACGCGGTGCGCGAAGCAGCTGCGCAACTCATCGAGACCCGGCCGACGGCCGTCGACCTGCGCTGGGCGATCGAACGCGTGGTTGCGTGCCTGAATGAGCAACCCGACGACATCACCGCACGCTTGCGCGAAGAAGCAGAGACCATCTGCGAGGAGAGCGTGGCCATATCGCGCGGCATCGGCGAGCACGGTGTGGGGCTGCTCGAAGAAATATCGCGACGGAAGGACGGTGAACCCGTGAACGTGCTCACGCACTGCAATGCCGGAGCGCTGGCGACGCTCAACTGGGGCACGGCAACGGCGCCCGTGTACGTCGCGCAGGAACGCGGCATCGACGTACACGTCTGGGTCGACGAAACGCGGCCGCGCAACCAGGGGTCGCAGCTAACGGCATGGGAACTCGGTCGCGCCGGCGTGCCGCACACGCTCATCGTCGACAATGCGGGCGGCCACCTGATGCAGCACGGCATGGTCGATATCGTCATCACCGGCACCGACCGCACGACACGTAGCGGCGACGTGGCCAACAAGATCGGCACCTATCTGAAAGCCCTCGCGGCCCACGACAACGACATCCCCTTCTACGTCGCTCTGCCGTCGACGACGATCGACTGGACGATCTCGGATGGCGTCAACGGCATTCCGATCGAGGAGCGCGATACGCGTGAGGTATCCGAAATCTACGGCGTGCGCGACGGCGAAACCTGCCATGTGCGCACGACACTTGACGACACGCCCATCAGCAATTACGCATTCGACGTGACGCCCGCACGCCTCGTGACCGGGCTGATTACCGAACGTGGCGTGTGCACGGCCAGCGACGACGGGCTGTCGACGCTGTTCCCGGAGCGAGCCGGATGACCCTCGACGAAGGCTATATCAAATACCGTGGCAACTGGACCGCTGACGGACCCATCGACGCACGAGCGGCCAAGCTGCTCGATACATGGCGTCGGCCGCTGCACGAGGCCGGGCTCGTCGGGGAGTACGCTGACGAGGGCATCGGATTCGGCAACCTGAGCATTCGCTGCGACGGGCCGACGTACTTCATCAGCGGTACGCAGACCGGCCACCTGACCGTTACCGACGGCCGCCACTACAGCCTCGTCACCGACTACGACATCGATGGCAATACGGTGTCCTGCCGCGGCCCGATACAGGCCTCGTCGGAGTCGCTCACACACGCGGCCATCTACGAACTGGACGCCGATATCGGCGCTATCGTGCACGTGCACTGTGCGCGGCTGTGGCATCAGCTGAAGAGCAAGCTGCCAACGACGTCGGATGCCGTGCCGTACGGCACGCCTGCGATGGCACACGAGTTCGAGCGGCTGTACCGGGACTCGGCATTCGCCGAACTCGGACTCGCCGTCATGGGCGGCCACGAGGAAGGGATCGTCAGTATCGGCGCGGATCTCGAAGAAGCAGCGACGCGGATACTCGGGCTCTACGCCGAATTCAGTTAGCTGAGTATCGGCCACTTTCGGAGGGACTCCTAACTTGCACGCAGCGACCGGGCCGGGTCCGAACGTGCCTCTGTCAGTGAACGGCAGCTTCCCCCAAGAGCAGCCGGTCGTTTTGGCAAACCAGTGCTGAGAAACCTGAATTCGTGCAGAAGACGCTTGTCATGAGGGTTAGTTGGCCTATACTCCGCCCAGCTTGTAAGTGCGCTTTTCACTATGCACTCCATTTCGACGTTTCCGCAGAAGCCTCTTCCGTAGTACCTCGTCCTGTTTTTCATCAGTAATTGCATCACTTCCAGCCTTACCGGCCCGTGGAAAGGGCTTTCATTACCTGATCGAATAGGAAATAGCTATGTCTACAATTACAGGAACCGTGAAATGGTTCAACGAAGCCAAGGGCTTCGGCTTTATCGAGCAGGAGTCTGGCCCTGACGTTTTCGCGCATTTTAGTGCGATTCAGGGCGACGGCTTCAAGACACTCACTGAGGGCCAAAAGGTCGAGTTTGTTGTCACTCAGGGCCAGAAGGGCCCACAGGCTGAGAATATCGTTCCGCTCTAGGAACCCGCGTATTTTTGCGAGAGCGCCCCACTTCCGGGGCCTTTTTTTTGACTGGAAGCGACGGGGGGTTGATGGAAGCTACTCGGACGAATTCGCCAAATGGCATTGATTCCTTGACCGATAAGTAAACGCGAGGATCAAAGCTTCAGAACTTCCCATTCTCGTTCTTCCACTCGCTGCGGGGGGCAATCGAAGAAACCGTATTCCACCATTCTACGATCATGCCATCGGCGACACGGAACAGATCGTAAATGCCGGAATGTATGCCGTCCTTTCGACCCTCGCTCATACATAGAACGAAGTTGCCCTCCGCAAGAACACGGTGTACTTGGTGATATTCAACCCAGGGCGTCCCATTCGCTTCGGATTCAAGTTTTTCGCGCAGCGCGACAATGCCATCGGCGACCTCTGGCATGTGTTGGATCAGACCGTCGTCGACGTAAGTTTGGAGACGATCAATTCGTCGATCCACCAGCACCTGATTTGCAAACACGCGCACAAGGTCGCGGTTGCCTTCGGTTCTGTCGAGATCCGTGATGGCTGTCTCGCCGTCCAGCATGTTGCGACCAGCGGGGTTCGGCGGCTGCTTCATCTGGATGTTGTCCCAGTGCTCCACAGCCTTCCCATCCTCGAACCGAAAAACTTCGAAGGCTACTTCTACGCCGTCAAAGTCGTACTCGTTGTGGGCGAATGCGAAATCGCCATCCTCGAACACGCGAACAAACGTGACGCGCGGATTTGTCTTCGCCAACCTTGCAAAGAGTTCGGCAAGACCCTCGCTGCCTTCGCCCGTTCGCGGGTTGTGCTGAATGTACTTAGCCTCGTTGACGACGGTTGCAGCCTCGGGATCGCCGGTTTCAATGCCCTTGAGAAGCTTTTGGATCAGGTCCTTTTTCGATTTCATGTGAGCCAACTTACTCGCCCGAATCAGATCTACTTTCGGCATGCGTGTGTACGAGGCAGCCACTGACCGCTTTGGGTCAGTGGCCGCCATTCTATCTCAAACCAGGCGATCGGCTGGATACGGCCAGAAGGAGACGCCCGACCCGGAGTAGGCCTCACGATACTCAGTCAACTTCTTGTCTGACACGCCGCTTAATCTGAACAGGTGCATCCTCTCCATATCCAAGTTGCCATTGGCCAGAAAGCGACATTGGCAACGCCATCCAACCCTGTACATAGGTCACCGTAAAGTGAGTCTCGTTGGTAGTTTCTTGTCGTTGTGTTGGATCGGAACTGCCCACGTTGAATCTCTCAACGCAATGCGTCGGAATTATGCCCAATGTCAGCACGTACAACATTGGCTCGAAACAATGATTGCCCTCTGGAAAGTCATTGACTCGGGTGATGAAGAGTTCAGCGCTCGAATCGATTGACACTGGCTCGTAGTCATTTGTCGATTCAATTTTGTAGGTGGCGCAACCGCACAATGAGACGATACCTATCGCAACCGCTGCTACTCTTAGCATAGATTCACGTCCCGTAAGGCGCGCAAAAGGAAAGCGCTTTCTTGATTTCAGGCTGGTCTGCCGATGACCGCAATGGGTCAGAAGCCGCCATTCTATTCCCAAAACCCTAGATAGCTGGTTCCGGCCAAGAGCTGCCGCTCGTAGTAATTCGACGCTTTGTCTACGGATACCTCCCTTGATCTGTTAGGCCTCAGGTTCGTGATAAACCACTTCAATGTTGTGCCCGTCGGGGTCGAGAACGAACGCCGCGTAATATTGACGACTGTACTGAGGGCGCAATCCAGGCGGCCCGTTGCACTGCCCCCCTGCGCCGAGAGCGGCGGAATAGAATGCATCGACTTGTTGCCGGCTCTCGGCCATGAATGCAATGTGTAGATGCGCCGGCTTCTCGTCCGTCTGGTATATGCATAGTGAAGTCGTGCCGGATGGTTGACTCAGCTCAGCCCCATTTGGCGGCCAATCGGTGACGATAGTGACTCCAATTGGTTCAAGCGCCTTCAGGTAGAAGAGCTTGCTCAACGCGAAGTCGCGAACTCCGAACTTGACGTGATCGAACATAGTTCTCTTGAAACTGAATAAGGTACCGACCGCTTTGGATCAGAACGCGCCATTGTACCTGAGACTAGAGGACTGGCGGCTTCCGGCCAGAAGCCGTCATGCGCGGTATCCAATTTCAAGAATTCAATACCAGGGTAACCAAGAGAGCCACTTGCTAATCCATCGCCAAAACGCGTCGCCGAATTTCACCGCCGCTAGCCCTAGTGCTGTTGCGGCAACAAATACGAAAATGAGGTAAGCGCCAAGGCCTTCGGTGATGAACCAGATAGCACTGAGTCCGAAGAGCAAAAGACCGAAAACAAATCCGCAGCCAAACCTGATCCCTCTCTCTGTGTTATCAACTGGCTCCATAGGCGAGATCTTGTAGTAACTCTGACCGGCCGCATTGGGCCGGTAGCAGACATCGTACCTCAAAACGCCTGGCTGGCTGGTATCGGCCAGAGGCGGACGCACATCGCCGACTGTCACTCAACGAAAGCACACCGCTTAGTGCCAGTCGTGCTTTGTTGAACCTCATAAGAATCCGGGACTGGGTTCTTGCGCAGGAACTCGTGAATAAAGTATTGCGGTGGCCTGGGCTCAGCAATCTTCTGAGTTTGCAGATAAACCACCTTCTCCGGGAAATAGAATAGCGATGACGTTACTTCCGGATGCTCTTGCAGCGGAGATGCTATTTCGGCGCAAGTGCTGGACTCAGCGGTCAAGCGCGCGATGATCGAATTCAGTGCCAACAAGACTTCATATGGTCCGGCACCATCGGGTAGGTGCCAATACCTGCTGGCGCCAACGACTCGACCATCTAAGAATGAAACGTGGCCGTCATATTCAGGAAGCACTCCGTCCCCCGCGACGCACCGTACGAGAGTCACATCTTCGCCGGGTAGGTTTTCTTTGCAGTGTGACTTGGCGAACGCGTATCGAATCTCGGATTCAAGCATTCCAATCGAAACATCAATGCCCCCGATTTCGATTGTGGCATTTTGGGCGCTCACATAGCTCAACGGGAAAGTGCAAAGTAATACGAGAGTCAATCGCATCCCAACCCCCTGGCTTGATTCTGTGTGTGTTTTGACGACCGTCCGCTTTGGATCAGAAGATGAAATCATAGCCTGAATCACCTGAGAGACCGGTTCCGGCCAATACCAGCCGCTCAGAATGTTCCCTTACGGCCCCTCAACGGAATAGGGAGCAATTAACACCGTCGCTTCGACGACGTTTGTCTCGCAATCCATATTGCTAGCCGTCCAGGCTATCAACTCATATGGCGACCCCCAATCGATGTCCAATCTCTGCACCGGAACAATGTCCTCTTGCTCAGTACAACTGTTGGTGAGCGTAATCTCGTTGGCGCCTGGCACATCCGACTGAGAGAGGTCCCCGCGGAGCTGAGAAATTATCTCCCGCGCGGTCTTGTCTCGATAGTTCGACGGCTCGACTCTGACGCTAAACAATGCGTCGTGGGTTCTCTGCTCCTTCTCCCAATATTTCCGATCCACAGTATTGAATAGCTCTGACCACACGCGTTTCATGATTATGTGCGAGCACTCGTCAGGGTGAATATCGTCCCCGCAGTCATTGAGCAAAGCTTCATTCTTACCCCATAGGCCGAAGGAGTTCCTTATCTCCATTCCCCAGCTAAGGTGAAATCTCCTGAGTTCACGCTCGGACATACGAACAAGCATGACCTTATCTCCCTCCGGCATATCTCGAATGATTCTCGACGCAGCTTGCGCGACCGTTGCCGGGAGCGGCTCGACATCATTGGCGAACACCGAGGGAGTCAAAAACAGAAGTGCTGCGAGTATTGAGTGGAGTGAAGCAGGTCGGAGAAGGAGCGTCACAATACCGAATCGATAGTCGTTTTGGACCCAATTGCCCACCGGATGGTTTGG